>Ga0180433_10000464_pt1 | contig 69643 bp, 59 predicted proteins | sample SS_ome_8_FD_132980 | JGI IMG/M metagenome (GOLD analysis project Ga0180433, IMG submission 132980) | Hypersaline lake sediment archaeal communities from the Salton Sea, California, USA - SS_1_D_1 metaG | ecosystem: Environmental > Aquatic > Non-marine Saline and Alkaline > Hypersaline >...
ACACCCATCCCCAGTTGGAAATGTTCAGCTGCGACTGCAAGATGTTCATTAATGCGTTTTCCTTTTGCATATCCGCCAGTCATACCAGAAATAATAATTGGTGCGCCAAGCGCCTTGTCAAACAGAGTAGTTGAAAGATTCACCTCATCTTTGTTAATTTCAGGCAGTGCATTATGAATAAGTTTAACCTCATCCCAATAGTTGTGATGAGCAGCGATGTGCTCTTCTAATGAAATGCGCACATGATCATCTTTTCTTATTTCTGTTTGGTTCATGTTTTTCCTCCATGAATAAGCGTATGTTTTGCCTCCTCTCCAACAAGCAGTCGATATATTCTCTCTGGTTTATTACCATTTACTAACATCGTATCAATTCCCTGGTTGGCAATAGTTTTAATGACTGAAAGCTTTCCGCCCATTCCTTTGGTAACATCAGCATGAGTATCTGCAGCAGTAGAAAGCGTGGTGAGCTCTTGTGTTGTTAAAGAGGTAACAAATGTTGCTTTTTTATCGAGTTTAGGGTTTGCAGTATACAGGCCGTCTTCGTCGATAACAAACATGACCTTTTCTGGTTTAAAATGAGTTGCTAGTGCTTGCATCAATACATCACCAGAACATATGGAAAAACCTCGCGAGTCGTCAAGAACCACATCGCCAAAGGTTACTGGAGTGAACTCCTGTTCAAGATAGCGCTCGAAGAGAGTGTAATCGATGTATTTAATGGCATGATTATTAAAAGTAACTGTGCTGTGGGGAGGAAGAGAAACAGCAACGATATTGTAGTTATGAAGAGCATCTAAAACAAGATTATTTAATTGTTGAACTTTTGCCTGTGTTTTAGCAAAACCAAAGCGCTGGGTATCCTGCTTGTACCCCTTATCCAAATCATGCTCTTTAGCAAGAATGTGGCCAAAGGAACCAGCGCCATGAACAATAATCATGTCTTGAGATGCTTTCTTTAACTCTCTGGCGAGATGGTCCATAACCTTAGTTCTAAAGGTATATCGTTTTGCTTTCTCGGTAATGACGCTACCGCCAAGTTTAATCAAATACATATGCTGCTACATCAATTAGTCTCTAAAAAGGATTTTCATGCAATAGTTGAACCGGTAAGAAAAAATGAAAAAGAGGGGAGATTATTTCTTTCGTCCGATGAGCATTGCTGCTATCAAAAGGACGATAATCAGCCCAAGAGCTACGATAAGCACGAAGTATTGCTGGATAAAGGTGACGGGTTCCTTCTGATGCGGATAGCTGGTTGCACCAAAAGGCATATGACCATCCACATTCAGTGCCTCATTATATCGTAACGGTTGTACTTCTTCTTGTGTCCAGTAGTTATTGTCACTGTAATCAGTACCAGGGACGAAAATTCGTAGCTGAGGATCGCCAAAGAAACAAACATTTTCCCAAGTATCCCACCACCATTGGCCAACAAGTAATTCAGGCGCAGTCGCACGCATACCTCGTTCGTAGGCCTGGCCAATTGTATCTCCCATAGCCAACCGTTTTATAACCAATTGATTCCATACACCATTCCAATCAGATGTTGTCCATGGGTCGATAATTTGATGGACCATACCATGGCGCATCCATGTAAGGTGCATGTAGGTTCCCGCAGGTAAGCATGCCCCAGTGTTTAACCCACATGAATGTACATTTCCAAGTGCATCATCAAACGCCAATCCAGTTATCGCCGTCATTGGTTGATGGCCGCTTGCTGGAGAGATAATGACCTTTCCGTCACCATCATAGATATTTACCAAAGGCAGTCCTTCTCTGAGAGCTTGTAGCGGATGCCTCAATCGATCTCGATAGAGCATGACGCCATTTGCCCCCCATAGATCAATGGGTAAAAATGATGCAAAGTACTTATTCAACAGCAATAATTGAGGATTAATGGTGGCTACATCAGGATTTTCCGTTGAACCGATTTCGCTCAGGAGGCGGAATTTCAAAAATCCGTCGGTGAGTTTTGATGGCGTCTCTCCTGAAAGTGCATAGATGACCCATCGAACGAACTCCCGCAAGTTGCCGGGTTGCAATAGCACCGGCTCGTAAACCCGCCACGGATTCTCTTCATATGCATACGGATTCTCGGGATCCCACATGGAAATCTGCCCACTGTTCATAAACCATCCATGACCTTTTAACACCCATAAAATAACACCACGGTTGAGATTTTCAGTAACCGCAGAACCTTCAGTAGAAAAGACGCTGTCATACCCTGCTTTTCGTGCATAAAAGGGAACGACTTCTGTCTCACTGATATCAGGATAATAGGCACCTGATTTACCAACAGCAGCACCTTCATCAATAGGATCTGGTGAATCTGTTACCCATGGAATGACACCATCAGCTCGAGTGTATCTGAAATTCCAGGTTGTCCACGATTCCTGATTGAACCGATACGCATAGGTATTAAACGTCTGTAAAGTTGGATATGTGTAGTCTTCTTCTCTGGAGGGTTTTGTTTGTACGAGAGTGACACCTCGTGGTTCTAAGAGTCGCCCACCAATACGTTGAATTTTACTCGTACTCCCATTAACCAGAGATACTGTTCCTTGCATTGCAGGATTCTGATAAATGAGTCCTGGATAAAACATACTGCGAGATATTGCATAGGCGGTATCAACAGGAGATGCCCAAAATCGTCCATTTAACGCAGCACCAGTGAAGATACGATCCCAAGGCATACCAATATCATACTGACCTGCCACCGTAATAATCGTTTCTTGAACTTGCTGTGCAGGTCCCCCTTCCTCAATTTTTCCAAATCCATATTCTTCAAGTAAAGAATAGACCTGTCTCCCGGAAAGTACCATGCTGGCCGCAGCCGGCTCTGCCGTGTGTCGTTTTGGTGACGTTTCTTGCCAAAACGCAGTAGGGTAGCAGACTGCACGAGACAATTCGGGATGAGCGTCGACAATAAACACAGGACTGCCGTGATGAGCAGCAAGGTAGGTAGCGGGACCAACAAATAGTGCTCCCTCATATTCACCAGCAGGTTGCAGCCCTTCAACATACCAATACGACCAAGGGTCAATAGTGGTAAAGACAATAGCATTCCCATCTGTAGAAGTTTTTATCATTTCATAAATCTGTTGTGGTTGTGTATAACGATCTGCAACGGGAGAAATAGCATGAAGTTCATCTGCGATCTCATGAGAAAGATGGTCACCAATATCTACGAGATAAATGTGTTCGACGCCTAATGTATACAAGGTGTCCTTTGTTTGTTCACTTACCTCTGTTGCGGTCGTGTATAACAAGGGAGCGTTTAAGGTACTGGCAAGCACAGCACCATTGGTGGCAGATACCATACTATCGCCATAGATAGGATCGTACTTTTGCTCCCATTCGTAATCAAGGGTAAAATCGATTTCAGTGGGAACATCTTGAAGGGAAAAGACGCAGACTTGATACTGCTCTCCCTCACCTGCTTCGCCCAACATGGAGACCTCAAGTTCAGCTTTTGCTTCTGTTGATTGTAACTCCCCTGAACTAATTTCTTTTTTAGAAAGGCTTGAGCAAATCTCTGTTCCGGCAGCATCAAGAAGAGTGAACCCTAAATTGATGTTAGGGTCGTCCCAAGACAAGGTAAATTTAGCATTGCGACAACCGAACGGGGTTGGCTCTACAGTAACAACCGACCCAGGATATAACCAGACGTTGACGTCTCCTTTATTTTTTATCGTTCTTGCCAGTTCTTTTAAGGCTGAGCCTTTGAAAATATCAGTATTCTCGCTTGTCGATGGGTCCATGAGTGCGTTAATCGCTTTTTTTGGTACGGCAGAAACACTTATCTGCCATTTCCCATAATTGTGAATGAATGACCCAACCACTTCAACTTGGGGATTTTTATAATCGCCTGCTGCGTTATCAACCATGCCAATTTCAGGATCAAAAAGTTGTAAATCGAGATCAATACGATTTGGCCAGGACATTTCAGCAATGACATAATGATACTTGTTGTCGGTAATTTCAAACGTTTCGTAGGTTCCTCCAGTCCCAATGATGGGTTCATCCATCTCAAACTGTTGATGGCCGATGTTATATGGTTGAATAGATCCCTGGATGGTTCCTTCGGTATGCTCATCAATGGTTTTAAGCTGCTCAGGACCAGTAATAACAGCGATGACTGCATTATTACTATATGACCATTCACTCAAGGCAATGTCATTTGCAATGCTATAGGGGTCATCCCCTTCAATGATCGTATATTCTTTTGCCTGCCAGCTGCTGTCGAGTTTTGTTTTGGGAACATTAATAAGTGTCATATCATCAAGTTGGCCGTTACAGTAGCCCATCCAGTCTTCCATAAAGTAATCAATTCCTTGGCGGGCGTTTAATGACCGTTCTTTATCTTCGCTTACCGGATATTCATCCTGGTAGAAGAGTAACGGATACGAAAATAGCATGTCGTCATAATTAAAGACTGTTGTAGGGACAGCTGCCAGATAGGCATAGTCATCAAGGTAACTTTCTTCATCGAAATTGACGAATGTGGTCTTTTTGAGATTTACAACTGGTTGATAGGATGGACCTTTATCACACCCTTGTATACTATCGGCATATGCTCCAAGAACAGTAGGTACAACCGTACCGACCAGCAGCATGCATAATATTGTTATCGAAAAAAGCAGCTTCATGCTAGAGATTTGATTATTCATTCTATATCCCCCAATGTAGGTATACCGTTAAGAATATTTTAATGGTATTAATTAATAATAACTTCTCTTTATAAATAGTTTGTTATTTTTATCTATCCTTATTTATAGAAAATTTGGAAAAATGACATCAATAATTTATTTTTTAATAGACATCATCGTTTTATCTTTGTTTTGCTCATGAATTAACCAGAGAGCAATCGGCATGCCAGATTGTGGTTTTTGCATGACACTTCTTGACCAGATGGCAAGATCTTCTTCGGGTGTCGTTTGGGCACAATCCTCACAGAGAAAATGTTCGTTATTAAACACTAATCCGGAGGGGTGTTCGGTCAAAGAAATAGTACGGTTGCATTTAAAACAGAATTTTTCGCTCATCTAACCACCATCAAACACAAAGCCACATCTATGCCATATTTCGTATACGTTTATAAATGCAATCCTTTACACGAAACGAGTTAATGATAAATGTTTATAAGAGTAATGTGTCATTACGATGAACGGTGGAACGAGGGAGATGCAAGAGGAATTGCAGCAGGTTCAACAACATTCTCTTGAGCGGCTTGGGGGAAAACCAAAAATTGCCTATTTTTCAATGGAAATCGGGTTAGACAGACACATTCCTACCTATAGTGGTGGACTTGGCATCCTAGCAGGCGACACCTTAAAATCATGTGCTGACCTCAATGTTCCCATTGTTGGTATCACACTTCTTTCTGAAAGCGGATATTTCTACCAGAAACTTGATGAAGAAGGAAATCAGATTGAATTGCCGTTCAACTTTAATATTAATGATTTTCTTACGTTGTTGCCAAGCAGAGCAAGCATAATTATAGAAGGAAGAACAGTAAACATCCGTATTTGGTATTATCTCATTAGTGGCATAGGGGGTTATCTTGTTCCCGTTTTTTTCTTAGATACTAATCTTGAGGAAAATAGTGAATGGGATCAAGAGTTAACGAAATATTTGTATGGTGGTGATGAGAAATATCGACTCGCACAGGAAATTGTTTTGGGAGTTGGTGGTGTCCGCGCTATTGAAGCGCTTGGCTATTCGACGATTGATAAGTACCATATGAATGAAGGGCATGCTGCCCTTGGTACATTAGAACTGTATCGTCAGTTGGGCGATATTGAAAAGGTTCGACAGCAATGTGTATTTACCACCCACACCCCTGTTGCTGCAGGGCATGATCAATTTGATCTTTCGTTTGCAATGCCCATGATTGGTGACATCATGCCTGAGTCACTTTTGCATGAAATTACCTTCGAGAATAAGTTGAATATGACGCGTCTTGCCCTCTTTTTCAGCCATTATGTCAATGGTGTGGCCAAAAAGCACGGAGAGATTTCACGACAGATGTTCCCTGGATATTTTATTGATGCCATAACCAATGGCGTCCATACCCCAACATGGGTATCAGAACCATTTGAGCGATTATTTGATAAGCATATGCCAGGATGGCGTTCTGATCCGTATACGTTACGGTCGGCCTTCAGCATTAAAAAACAAGAAATCTGGGATGCGCATATGAACGCAAAACGACATCTCATTGATTTTGTCAACAATAGATACAATGTAGGAATGAATTACGATTATTTTACCATCGGCTTTGCTCGTCGACAAACTGCATATAAACGACCAGACTTGCTGATTTCTGATCCTGGAAGATTGATGAACATTGCCGAAAAAGTAGGAGCCATTCAAATCATTTATGCTGGAAAAGCACATCCAAAAGATGAAGGGGGGAAAAAAGCTATTAAAAAAATATTTGACACGATGAAAAACATTGATGGAAAAGTGAAAATTGCCTTTATCCACAACTATGACATCACGATTGGCAAGATGATGACTGCAGGTGTTGATTTATGGCTCAATACCCCTCGTAGACCAAAAGAAGCATCTGGAACATCCGGCATGAAAGCAGCACACAACGGTGTCCCTCAACTAAGTACCCTTGATGGGTGGTGGATCGAAGGATGTATCGAAAATATCACTGGTTGGTCAATTGGGCCGAGGAAGACACAAGAAAAAGAGTCAGATGATGATGTTGATCGAAATGAGTTATACAGGAAATTAGAGCAATGGATTATTCCCAAATTTTATAACGATCGAGATAATTGGATACGCACAATGAGAAGTTGCATTGCTATTAATGCCTCGTTTTTTAACACCAATAGAATGATTCAACAATACGTCCTAAACGCGTACTTCATATAGGCTTGTGTTTTCATAAGATGGACGGAGATTCTCGACATCTTCCACCCATGCTCTGAGTATTTCTGCAACACTCCACGCTTGGGCAATACACCCGCGAGGCAAATAGAGAGGATCTCCATCAAAGATTTCATGAATTGATCCATCCCAGGAATCGCCTAATATCGAAAGCATTGGCTGTAAAAACTGACGATATGCATACCGCCGCCATTTCTGTTCTCGTTTCTTCACTTTTACAAATGCCGAAAGAAATGGTCCTAAAAGCCATGGCCATACCGTGCCATTATGGTATGCAATATCCTTGTTATAATTGCCAAGATATGAACCCTTATATGAAGCATCACCTGGAGAAAGCGTTCGTATGCCAAAAGGTGCAACAAGACGGTCCTGAACCTGGGAAACAATTTCTTGTTGGAGGTGTTTATCAATCATAGAATGTTCAAGAGAAACAAGAAATAATTGGTTTGGCCTGCATGAGGTGTCTTTTATATCAATCACATCGTAGCATTGATCATATTGACTCAAAAAACTGTCGCGTACCTGGTCTGCTAAATCAGCATACTGGTCATCAGCATTCACAAGTGAAGAAAGATGGGCCATACTCTTCAGAGCGTTGTACCAAAGCGCCTGGATTTCAACTGCTTTATGTGCTCGAGGAGTAGGATAGTATTCACCAATTTTCACATCCATCCAAGTAAGACCGGGATCGTGACTGATGAGAAAATCGTGATCCATGTGAATATGATACTCCGTTCCCTTTTTATACCACTCAATAATGGAGGTCATTGTTGGCCACATCATTTCAAGAAACTCACTGTCGTTGGAATATTTCAAATACTGACAGACGCGATCGATAAACCACAATGACACATCAACAGCATTGTAGATGGGGTGAGAATCCCTCTCCATGAATGCGTTGGGAATAAGACCGTGGAACTCGTGCTCGGCAAATGTTGACAAAATACGTTGCGCATCATCAAATCGTCTCGTAATAAGAGTAAGGCCAGGCAATGAAATCAGCGTGTCTCGCCCCCAATCACCAAACCAATGGTATCCTGCCACAATTGACGTGCCATTTCCTTTTTGCACAATAAAATTATCTGATGAAAGGACAAGGGGGTCAAATTTATTGGGAAGCTGAGTTTGACTCAGCAGAGACTCCTTTCGCTTTCGTTCTCGAGCCAAACTTGCGGTAAAATCAATATTGACCGTGTCTTCAAGACTTGCTACCAGATAATAGGTGACCGAACGAGCAATCTTTTTATGAAAATCGCCGAGATGAACGTTGTTGTCTATCCATGAATCTTGCCGTTCGCGATCAGTTTGGTAGAAGAATTCCATCCAACAAGGTGATGGCTCATAGGTTGCCTTTTCAAGGAGAAGGGTCAATGTTTTATTGCTATTGCTAGGAGTTGTACGAACACCGCCATCAAAAACATCCTGTGAAAATGATAAATACCGTTGTCTATTGACATCATAGAAGTGTCTTGAGTTTGCAATGATGCTGTGAGTGAGAGAGACGGGTTTTTTGGTGATGATTTCATATTTAATAATAGTTGTATCTTTCCCATATTCCATAAAAATGGTTTTCGTAATCGTAGTTCCTTCCAGGTGGTAGGTAAATGAAGGAAAGAGGTCAAAAGTCGCATGATTTTTCTGTTCATACAAAGCATATGAATTATTCCCAATAGTTAGCGTGTCAAAAATATTGGTGAGAAACACCCACCGTTCAGTAGGAGGATGTAAACTGGAAACGAGTAGCCCATGAAACTTCCGTGTGTTGGTCTGTTGATTTGTAAGAGATGCATACCCGCCAAGACCATTGGTCACGATCCACTCTCTCATAAAAATTCCTTATAAATATCGAGGGTTCTTGTTGTTACTGCTTCCCAGCTAAATTGTTCAATAGCACGCTCACGTGCACGAATGCCCATCTGTTTGCTTTTTTCATTATCCTTCATCACTTGTTTGATTCCCCAAGCAATATCTTCGGGGCTAAAAGGATTAATGTGTAATCCGCACTGCTTCTCACCATTTGGGATGATCTGCTCTCGCATACCGTTGGTCCCCCGCGCACCAACGACAACCGGCTTTTGCATAGCCATGGCCTCGGTGCATACAATACCAAAAGGTTCGTACAATGACGGAAGAACCACGCTATCGGCGGCAGCATAGTGTACAATACGCTCATCCTCATTGACAAACTCTGTTCTAAAAATAACATGATCTTGAACACCGAGTTCTTTTGCAAGCGATCGAAGGCCTTGCTCCATATCGCCAATTCCCAACACCACAAGTTTGGTGTTCGGAAATTCAGCAAGGACAAAGGGCAGTGCCCGAATGAGATTGTCAGCGCCTTTAACGTTCACCAAACGGCCAACAAAAAAGATGCAATGATCCTGGTCAGCAATACCATAGCGCTGCCTCAGGTGCTGTCGTTGTTCATGAGATACCCTTGCAGGATTATATTTGTTGGGGTCAACGCCGTTCCAGCACACACGGATCTTATCTTCGGGAAAACCGAGTTTTTGTAGTTCGTCAGCCATTGCATGCGAAACAGTGATTACGCCGTCTGCTTCTTGACCGCCTTCAAACTCAATATCCTTGATTGCATGTGATCCCCTCCCCATCGAACGACCTGTTTCTGTTGAATGCACATGAAACATCAAGGGACAATGCAGTTCCCGCTTGGCAATAATGCCTCCCAAAATGCCTAACCAGTCGTGAGCATCGATGATGTCAACCTTATGCTCGTCTGACCTGACAACCTGATTTACCAAATGCGAAGCTGAAAGAAGGTTATAGCTGACCACATCAGCAAAAAATTTGAAATGATTTCCCCACGAACGAAGCTCATGGTCGGCAAACAAATAGAATGCTGAACTCATATCAAGTGTTTTTGGGCGATAGACAGAGATATCATTCCATTGATCATAGGTGTCAAGGGCATTATCTCTGTTTAATGAGAATACCGATACATTGTTACCAAAGAAGATTTGTTTTTTGGTAATTTCAGCAGCAAAGGTTCCTAATCCCCCATAGATGACTGGTGGAAACTCCCAGGAAAAGTGTACAATATTCATATGATAATAATCTCCTCGCCTGATTTCAGTTAGATTTGTTGTTTCAAGTCTTGTAGTATGTTCATGTAATTAATAAATCCTTCATACGGTGCATCGTATGGGCTAAAATAGGCATGCACATCGCCATCTTCAAAACCTTTGGTTGACAGATAGTACAGATGATCAGAGGTTTGCAAAAATCGCCAAACACGAAGGAGGTCGGGATCTCCTGTCTGTCGTATCTTTTTTCCAATGTCTTTTAATTCATTGAAACACGCCATTTGCATGTTGTTTCCCAGCCATGTGGAGACATCTCTATCAGCATCTGCCCAAGAAATCGCCCACGGAACATCAACATCTCCAACGACATTATAACGATTGACAGCTTCACCCACAGTCACAAAATCAAGATTGTTTTTCTGCAACACTTCCCAAGGAAGCTGGCTCAGAAAATCAAAGATGCCTGTTTCAATCCACTGATGTTCACCAAATGTTTCATAGTCAATAAAAAGGTTAATTACATCGCCCTCGCACTGGGACATCCAGTGCGCATATTTATCTGCAGTAAGCGGAAATCCTGGCCATTCGCGAGCTGAAAAGCGAAAGCCAATATCATCGCTCAGTTTGTAATTTCGCAAGAGAACCTTGATATCGGCATTCACTGGCTTATACAAATAATTGGATGACCGCCAACCTAAGATTTTTTCAGTTCCTTCAGTGATGATGCCACGGTATCCCATCTCTGCAATTTTTTTGGCAATGCGATTATCAAAAATGGCTTCCGTATTACGAAAAACCGTCGGTTGATAGTTGAATAAACGCTTAATCATGTGGCGGTGCATCGTTACTTGCTCTTCAAATTCATCAAGGTCATCATAGAGGCTTGAGAGCGAATGAAAATAAGTCTCCTCTATAAAATCAACGGATCCTGTCGCAAATAACTCTTGAAAACTTTCAAGAAGCTGTGGCAGGTAACGCTCGCAATATTCTACAAAGGTCCCTGTCAAGCTGAATGAAATGCGAAACTGCCCATCAAATTTTTTCACTAAGTCAAGCAGCAAGTTGTTGGTAGGAAGATAACATTTTTTTGCTACCTTTTCAAAAATCCAACGGTTGACTTCATCATTAAAATATGTTCCAAAGGCATCTTTTGTCTTTCCAATGTTAAACACAGAAAAACGATTTAACCGCATAGGTTGATGAACTTCGAAATACAGGCAGACTGAAGGCATTACTAACACACCTTGTTATAGACCTCGATCGTCTTATCAGCAACTCTATCCCAGGTAAATAATTCAATCTCTCGTTTACTGCACTCGGTCATAGTCGAATGCAAGGGCTCGTATTGCAATAAGGAAATAATTTTGTTTGCCATTTCATCGGTATCCCAGAAATCGACTCGCAAACAATGACGTAATGCTTCTGAGACGCCTGCTGTTTTCGATACAATGGTTGGCGTTCCTGCTGAAGCTGCTTCTAATGCGGTAATGCCAAAGGGTTCACTGACAGAAGGCATGACATAGACACTTGAAATTTGATAAAGGTGTTTTACTTCCTCTTCGGTAAGCAATCCTGTAAAAATGACCTTATCAGAAATGCCCATATCAACGGCCTGGTTAATTAGCCGTGGCAACATGTCTCCAGCTCCTGCTACCACAAATCGACACTCTTCTCCATGATCTAACACACGTTTGGCAGCACTAAGGAAAAATTCGGGACCTTTTTGTATCGTTAACCTTCCAAGGAATAATACAATGTCTTGTTTCTTTCCTTCTCCAAGGGGGTACACGGCATTGTGAACTACCTGGATTTTCTCACTAGGTATGCCATACTTTTCCATAATGACCCGTTTGGTGAAATGACTGACAGCGATAATTTTATCTGCCTTTTGCATCCCCTCTTTTTCGATATCAATAAACCATTGATTAGGGTGCAACCATCCTGACCGATCGTACTCTGTTGAATGAATGGTAAGTACAAGAGGTGCTCCTGTCTGCTCTTTTATGGCAATGCCTGCTTTCATGGTAAGCCAATCATGACAGTGAACAACGTCGTATTTTCCTTGTACTTTTGCAACAACTAAATCGTTATATCGATAGACGCTTTCAAAAAATTGGCCTTCCAGTGCTTTGTCATCAGGGCGGTCATATGGAAATATATCTGTTTCACCAACTTCCTTTATGACTAAATTTGGCTTGTCGCTACTGGTACTATGTTTGGTTTTGGGCATGTAAAAATCAACATGTACATCTTTATCAGCTAAGCTACGGGTAAGCCCATAACAGTGCGTCGCTAAGCCACCCGCCTTGAACGGCGGATATTCCCAACCAATCATCGCTACTTTCATGTGTTATACCTATATACACCATCAAAGGTCCTCAGACTATAGAGGGGTCCATGCATTCGGACTCAGTAGTTTGCATAGCTACTTATAAAGTAATCCTCACCTATTTCAATGCATATCGCTGACAGTCATCCACGCGAATTTTATCTTCGCAAGCAAGCCAGCCAAGTGCAGCATGTACATCTTCTTCACTAATGCCTGCCAATCGTTTGATAGTTGGAAAGTCTACTGCGCCCCAGATATCAAGCACTTTCCAGACTTTCCCAGCGTTTGCACCTATCCATGGCGTAAGATTGGTACGGTCCAGAGCATATCGATCGTCCTTATGTACTTTATCCTCGCGTGCAAGCCAGCCAATAGCTCCATGAAAGTCACGGTCATTGAGTTCTGTTAACGTTACAATTTCGTCTTCATAGAGAGGGCCGTGTTCATCTAATGTCCTCCAAATTTTTCCGGCATTCTCCCCGAAAAAGGTAGTGATGTTTTTCACAGTATCCTCCAACGCCAAAAAAAGTATGTAAAATTAGCATATAAGACTATCTAAAAATAGGGGAGGGGGGTTATGGAAAATATGTGGAACATATTCGAGGAAGATGAGGCATATTACAACAATATGTTACGAAAAAGAGCGGGCTTGAGGGGATTCGAACCCCTGGCCAATCGGTTAAGAGCCGATTGCTCTACCTAGCTGAGCTACAAGCCCTTACAGGAGAAATTTGCGATTAAAAAAGGGCTAACGGCTCAATGATTTTAAAGATTGTGGTAATAAAAAAACATAGCCATTAAGGATTAGATAGCCAAATTGTTATTTTTCTAAGAGACACTCCCTTCTCTCTCAGAATATTTTCAAGTTCCCATGATTTTTTTTCAGGAATTAATATTGAGGCTATTCCTATTCGTAAACCACCTAATTTTTCGACTAAACCTTCTTGTTTGTTTGTATAGATTTTTCCTTTGTATTTTTTCTTAGTTTTGATGCCATACAATAATCTCTTGATTTTCATTTTTTTTGATTGAGTAAGATTGCTAAGATCAAATTTAATAATTTCATATGGTTCAAGTTCAAGTTGTTTTATAGATGCATCGGGCTTTTTTCCATAAACTGTAATCCCTTCTCGCAATATTGTTTCAATAAACTGTCTATCCAAGTCCTTAAACGAAGAATCTGTAAAAACTAGATTGATATTTTTATCATATTTTTCTTCAATATCCAGGATTTTACTTGATATATTGTTTTTTGTATTTTCATTTTTTAGAACAATGCAAATATCAATATCACTTCCTTTTCCTGCTTGATCTCTCGCTACCGATCCGAATACTATTACTGATTCTATTTCTGAATGTTCTTTAGAAATTTTTTTAATTTCTTCTGTTAGTTCGCTAGTTTTTTTATTCATTTATGTTTTCACCTAATTTTTCTAGGCAGATTTTTTCAATTGTTTTGTAACAAGTTTTTACATTTTCCATATCAGTTTTAGTCCATGAAAAACCATATGCAAATTTTGGCCTAAGTTGATTTTCAATTTTTTGAAAATTTCTCCAGATTTCATCAGTATTATCTTTAAAAATAAACTCGTTCTTTGTTAGCATTGATCGCAAATGTTGATGTTTATTGATATGAACTCTTTCCTGAGCTGCACAAGATTCTATTAGATGATAAGATGATAGAAAATATGCTTCTACCCTAGTTCCTTCAAAATTATTAGTGTTTTCAGCATCATTTTTGAATTTTTTATATAGTTTGAAATGGTTTTCTTTACTGCCCACATTATCACATTCGTAATATTATATAACGAAAACACGTATTTAAACTTTTTCGTTATATTGTATAACGAAACATTTAATAAAATTTTACAGAAGAGCAGATTGAGTTAGCTTGTTCTACCTAGCTGAGCTACAAGCCCAAAATAAGAGAAGGGCAGTAAAATATGTGCTATTGATGTTTTCCTTTCAATATTTTCTTAACCTCGGCTTCCTTAACTTGAGAGAGGTATTTTGCCTCAATTCCATCAGTTACATAAACATCTTTTCCAGCATGATAAATGGTCACGTCATCTTTTTTTGTTTTTTTGCCGTCAATTTTTAAAATAAGCGGTTCTTCAGTACGTACTCTCCCGGCCTCTATTGCCTTTTCGATACTGCCGCTCAGGTGAACTTTCTTTCTATCGGTCGGGTGAAGCCCCCCTTCCAGGATAATCTCTGCTTCTTCTTCAGTTACTGGATAAAAATATTCATCAAGGTCTGCCTCGGGAAGATCATCAAGAGTAACCTCAATCGTATGTCCATACGTCGCTCGTACCATGCCTCCATCGATCTGATAACGGCCCCGCTGATCGGTATCGACTAGTGCCTCAATGTGATAGGGGCGAAGCCACGTAAATCCTGATCGACTTGTCCCAAGTGCCTCAATCAACGAAGAAATATCGACCCAGCCCCTACCATCCATCATTAATCCCAATTTATCTGGAAAGTGACGCAATGCACCAGCCAGAATGCGACTCAACGAACTTAATTCCCGATCATTCATCAGAAACTTACCTTTTTCACTACAGACGGGGCAAGATTCACCTCGATAGTAGCCGTGTTCATCACATTTTGATAACATACTCTCATGCCCTTAATTCAAATATGTAGTATAAATTTTTGTACTCATTCGTAATTACATCATCTGGTGACTGAGTGGAAACAGAAGAAATGAAAAAGTTAGCCGCGGAAAAAGCCGTCAAACATGTGGAAAATGGGATGATCGTTGGACTGGGGACAGGGTCAACGACTGAATATGCATTGAAAGAGTTAGGTCGGCTTGTGGCAAAAGGACTATCCATCAAAGGAATACCCACATCACTGCACACACGTCGTATGGCTAAAGCACTCAACATCCCCCTAACAAATTTAGAAGAGTGCACAGAAATTGACATAACTATAGATGGCGCTGATGAGGTGGATTCTAATTTAAATCTTATTAAAGGTGGTGGAGGGGCACTTACACGTGAAAAAATTATTGCGTATCATTCAAAGCGGGAGATTATTGTCGTTGATGATTCCAAGGTGGTAAAAGCGTTAGGTATTGACTTTCCTCTCCCCGTAGAAGTAGTTAAATTTGGGTGGACGGCAACACAAAAATCACTAGAAGAATTTGGATGCAAAGTGTCCTTACGTACAATTATGAATGATCCTTTTATCACCGATAATGGCAATTATATTTTGGATTGTGATTTTGAGCATATTGATGATGCAGAACAGTTAGAAAGTGATCTTAACCACATTCCTGGCGTCGTAGAAAATGGATTATTTATTGGTCTTGTTGATGAAGTTATTGTGGGGAGTAAACAGGGAGTAAAAACACTTGAGTGATACTCATTTTTATTATCCGGAATATATTTAATAGTCATTTTGCTATCATATTGCAGGAGTCTATCTCAGCATGAAAAGAGTGATGGCGCCAATTTCAAGCACAAAGAAAAAATTACAATCATTGGATTTTGATGCACATTGGTATCGACGTGTGTTTCACGCCTTTGGTTCCTCATTTGTTGTCTATTATATGCTGCCCGATACTATCGAGTGGATTGCATTCTTGAAAATGTGGGTACCAATTAGTGTGCTAACACTTGCATTTTTCTTAGAGATTGCACGTGTTCAAGGAGTAATTAGTGGCAGTCATTTTTTTGGCTTACGAATGTATGAACAAAAACGGGTAGGAAGCTATCTCTTCTTTGCTTCGGGAATTGTCATTCTCTTGTATTTCTTTCCTCAACAAATTGCTGTGCCCTGCATTTTGTGTGCCTGCCTTGCGGATCCTATAATGGGGGAAGCGCGATATCGTTTTGGAAAAAAAGAGGCGTATGCAATAGGATTTCTCGTCTGTCTCTTGTTCTTTGTTGTCACCTGGTATAAAGCGGATCTCTGGGTGATGATGGTAGCGGCCTTCATCGGATCCATTGGTGCCGTATTAGGGGAATCAGTCAACGCATGGTGGCTTGACGACGATTTTATGATACAACTTACTCCCGCCCTACTCTTGCTTATGTTCTTGATTGGAGTTGAGGCGATGGGAGTAACGGCCCTTCCTGAACCCATTATTTATCCTAGTCTTTTGCCATGGTGATAATCATGAATACAACAAAAATGGAATATATAAAAAGCAATCTGGAGAGCAAAAAACTCCTCAGAACTGAACTATTGTTTACCCCCATGCTTATCCTTGTGCCTAGTCTCGTCTCGATATTTTTAATCAATGATTGGTACGTCCGTGGATTTATGCAAGGAAATGCCGCATTTGATGGGGAGTTAATGCTTGGCATCATTATTTTTATAGGAAATATGCTGTTTGACATTCCCTTTCTTCGATTTTTAGTAAAAAAACGAAGGGTGACGGAGTAGCATTATTTGACGAACTTAAAATCATAAAACATGGGTAAAATAAGTGCAGCTCCAATGCATGACAGTGCCGTCATAAGGATAACTACGAGGCCGAACTGTTGCAGCGCAGGAATATTGACAAAGTAAATAGCAGACAATCCTGCGACCGTCGTCAGGGCTGCCTCTACAAGAGAAAGACCTGTTTTTTCAATAGCCATCTCGACAGCTTCATTTTTCGAAAGCCCTTCAGCCAACCCTTCACGTACTCGATGAGTAATATGCACCCCATAATCGATACCGATACCAATCATAATCGAGCCGATAGAGATAGTTACAACAGATAGAGGAATGCCGAAGGCGACTAAAAATCCTGGTTCCCACAACAGCACAAAGCCAACAGGTATCATAGTGAGGAAACCATATAACGAGGAGTTAAAAATAAAAATGAGCGCGGCAAGGACAAGTAACAATGCAATAATCATGGACCGAGTTTGTTCATCACCTAATCGTTTGTTAATGGCAACATTCACGGCATCCTGGCCAGTAAGCTGAGATACCCGTCCATTGCAGGGAAGGACTGTTGATGAGGCAATATCGTTGATATTATTGACAATGGTTTCAATTTCTGCCATGCCTTTACCAACAGGTATAGAAACCACAATCAATGTTTTAGAATAGGTTGAATCAATGACGCCTTCTTCCGCAATCCTGTCAAAGATAATTTGATCTGCACCTAGCAACTCCTTTAATTGGTTTATGATCGTTTTACTTTCCAAAATTTCATTAACTTCCTTCAATTCATCAGCAATAGAGGATGCAAAAACGCCTTCTGCTCGTATTTTTTCTTCGAGTGCAAACATAGCTTCGATCACTTCTGGATCAGTCAAGCCATTAGGATCTGTTTCAACGAGTAGCGCGTTGAAATTGGCACCACTACCAAAGTTCGCAGAATATTGCTGGAGCTTTTCAACTTCGGGAATGCCCTCTGGTGCCATATCCATGTAGTTAACATCAGTTTTAACATATGGCAACATCAAGAGGGACATAACCGCAAAGAAACAAGCAATGACGATAACTCGTCTTTTATTATTGATGGCAAACGATGCGAATTTCTTCCATGATTTCATGTGGCCGTTCTTTTCAAATCGTAAGATAAGTGCAAGACAAGGAACAAGAATGATTGCAGAGATAAAACAGAAAAGAATACCAATGGCACAGCCAAAACCAAAAGCAACCATCGGAGACATACTGGAAATCATTAAGGAGCCGAAACCGATCATGGTGGTGATGGTTGACAGGAGGATGGCTTTACCCGTCGATTGCAATGTTTTTTCCATTCTCTTAACTTTATCTTCAACAGTATGCTCTTCGGCAAAACGATTCATTAAATGAATAGAGTAATCGACACCGAGACCCATCAAGAGCGCGACAATAGAAACCGCAATAATCGTAAGTTGAGGCTGAATTACGCCCAATGTCCCAAAGGTCAATGCAAGTGCATATGCTGGTGGGAGAAACGCAATGATAATACCTTTTATGGTTCGATGGAAAATAAAGAGTACAATTGATATCATTACCAGAGCGATGACAAAGATAACCATGAGATTTTGCATGCTGTATTTTTGAATGGCCTGTTGCACAGCAAGAGTTCCGGTAATCGTCATATCTGCATAGGAAGTCCCCCGATTATCTAACGCATTTTGTGTTCTTGTAAGGATTTCAGTATAGTCAACATTCTCTGATAATTGTAACAGAATAACACCAATTTTGTAGGTGTTCGTATATAATATTCCTTTCATTTGTTGAACGGTAGGACGGGCAAGATACCGGGCAATAAGATTTTCATCCATAGGGATTTTGTTCTGTCCTGTGCCACCAAGTCCTCCAATGATTGGAGGTTGAGCATTTTCTGTTTTAATAAGTGAGGAGAGACTTCGGACCGAAAAAACACCATCTTCTCCGTTGTCAAGAGGATCTTTATCTATCGAGCAAACGACTTCATCCATCTCTAGGAGAACTTTTGGGTCTCTAATGTCATAGACTCGATCGGTTTGGTCAATATAAATAATAATAGTTGATCCAATCTTGAACTCCTCATCAATGTGTTCCCAAAGTTGAATGGTATCATCATTCTGAGGGAGATACTCGGTAAGATTAGATTCTATGTAGATATTGGAGGCTTGCATCCCAATCAGAAGGGTGATAATCGTGAAGATGAACAACACCGTTTTTGGTCGTCTGACTACCAATTGTGCCAGTGGTTTCATATTCATTCCTCTTCACCTCGCTCGCAGATTCTAATTCTCACTGGCCGGTACTTTTCTGCATCTTCAGACGAAAAAGCAAGACTGGCAAGTTTGTTTAACCGATCTTCAATTTCACGTGCATATCCTTTCAATAATTTAATGGGAGGAATGGCACGGTAGATGTACGGATTTTTACCAATGTTATCATTTTTCAATTTTTTCCGGCAAATAAGATGTTGGTCATGCATCTGAGAAAGCGTTTCTCGGACCGTGCTTGGATGAAGGTGTGTTCCTTTGATGATTTGTTCTGTTTTGGCACCATTTTTTCTCAGCAGGTACAGATAAATGCGAGATCGTGCTCTTGATTTTAATATCTCGCACACTGCCTTTTCGGTAGGTTTATCGATACGAATACCTGTCCTGCCCATTACATTGCACCATTTTTATTTTTAGTATTTAATAATAATTGTTCTTTTGCACATTTAAATAGTTTTCTATTTTGTCGTTTCAGAACCGACAAAACATTTTATCGGATTGTAGACGATAAAATTAAACCAGCATCCTTTGCTCAAAAACATTTAATTCAGTGGTGACATATAGTTTTCTAGTAAAGTGAATGGATCGATGATAAAAAAGAAAATAAAAAAGACGATAAAAAGATGGAAGAGGTATCACCGTGTGTCTGATGTTGCTTCCATAACACGTCGCTATTTTGTGATGAATGCATTTGATGGTGCACTCACGATGCTTGGTGTCGTAATCGGTGCATACGTCGCTGGTATCCCTGAACCGATGCTTATTATTAGTGCCGCCGTTGCAGGATCCATTGCCATGGGGACTTCTGGTACGAGTGGAGCATACATGGCCGAAAAAGCAGAACGGCGAAAAAAATTAAAACAACTTGAGAAAGCAATGCTTACTGACCTCAAAGACGGGCTACATGATAAATCGTACCGCTTTGCAACAATATGGGCAGCTATTGTTGACGGTGCGTCACCTGCTCTTGCTGCCATGATTGTAGTATCTCCATTCTTTTTTGTTCATTACCGTTTAATATCCTCTGAGGTGGGGTTTTTTGCCTGTATCGCACTTACTCTTACTGTACTCACAGTACTAGGAATTTATTTAGCTAGAGTCAGCGATGAAAGCATGATTAAATATGGCATTCAGATGTTAGCTGTAGGTGGCATTACTGCTTTTTTGTGTATCGGGACGTCACTGTTGCTGGGAGGGACAGTTCCTTATTGACGCGTAGTAACGCGTAATATATTTTTATAATATTCCTACGTATAATTTTATTTAAAATTTACCGATAGATTAAAATATAATGCTCGATATATATTATTCTCGCCTAATCTATAAAAAAAGATAATAATATACATTGGGGGGCAAAAAGAAATGAAAAGAAAGACGACTATAAGTATCGTGCTAGCTTTATTAATGGTTATTACCACATTTACAGTTGCTCCTGTAAATGCTGAAGAATGTGACTCAATAGAAGTGACAAAAAAAGTATGGAATGAACAAACCGAAACATGGGTACCAGAACTCGATGGTGCTGTTGTTGGTGATTTAATTTTATTTAACATTACGATAACGTATCACAATTACAATCCATGTTGTCCAAACAACTATGCATATAATTTTTCTGTGCATGATGTTCTTCCAGGGGGGTTAACCTATGTGCAAACAGAAACACCGAGAAATCCTGATGAGATACAGGGAGAAAACATCTATTGGAACTTTTCTGATGAAGAAATTACTCTCAAAGATGGAGAGAGCTTCTCGATTGTCTTTGAAGTCGTCGCCATGGAATATGATGAGTTTGTTAATTATGTAGAGGCTACTTCAAATGACTTCTGTCAGGGTGGCGAGCTTTACGACTATGGCCAGGCAACAGTAAATGTAGAGCCGGGTATTGACGTTGAGAAAACGGTATGGGACCCTGACCAGGAACAATGGGTGGACCATCTTGACTCGGTCATCAAAGCAAAGGATGTCCGCTTCCAAATCGAGATTACCTATTATGGTCCTGGCATTCTTACATGCATGGAGGTCTATGATGCATTTCAAGGGGAATGTGATTGTTTAGAATACAAAGGAAACGAAGAGTTTTTCTATCCAAACGATGAACTGTTCGATGACCCTGCAATCAACATTCATAGTAATTTAAAAGTAGTTGAATTTATCTGGAGATCTGATCTGGGGAAACTGTTTAACCTAAAGGATCATGAAAGCATTATCATCCAATTTGACGCCGATGTAATTGATTATTGTTATTGCGGCGAAGGATATGATACTGTTACTAACTATGCCGGAGTGTTTGGATGCAATTGTGCAGATTGTGAGTGTAAATCAGGATATGAAGGCCAGGATACTGCAACCGTTTCCTGTCAACCACACGACCCCGTCTTTGAGAAAACTGTCGCGTATAAAGAAGGAGGGAAAATATTCTGGGTCGATGAAACAACTGCTCGCATTGGAGATATCGTCACGTTTAAAGTGGAACTTACCTATTACGGCAGTTACAATCTCACCGACATTATCATTACTGATTATTTACCAAAGAATATCCTAGAATACGCAAATGAAGCAGCATTGATTGTCTACCGATACAATGAAACGGCAGCATGGGTTGTTACATATGAGCCTTTTGAAGGTGACGTTTCTGAAGATCAAACTGTTGTCACATTCACCATACCAACTTCATTGAACGACAACGAAGGGCTAAAAATAACTTTTGACGCAGAAGTTGTTGGCCTTACTGGCGATTGTGAAGAGTGTGGAGTAAACATTGCTGAATTTGTTGGAGTGGAATCAGAAACGCAGGATGAATATAGTGGTTCAGACGAGGCAATGGTAAAAACCTTTGAAAAGGTTCCTATCGACCTGTGCCTTGGTGTTAAACGACTCAACATGGGAAAAATAAACGCCTATATTGCCAATAATGGAGCAGACGATCTTGCCGATGTTGCATGGACATTAACGGTTACTGGCGGATTACTTAAACGAATCAACATTTATGATGAAGGTACTGTTGACATACCAAGTGGCATCGTCATTTCATTATCAACGCCAGCACGATCCATTGTTAGGAAGTTTGGACGGGTGCATGTTACACTCACTGCCGAGGTTGACGGGGAAACGTTTAATAAAACCATGAACGGGTTTGCCTTTGGTCGCATTATTTTGATACGACCTTTAATCCGACGATAATCTGTTTTTTTCTCCTTTTTCTTTTTTCTTTGTTTTTATCTCATCGTAGTGAAGGACACAAATAATCAGACATCCATCTAAACAGACAATTGGAACACCTGATGAAAAACACTTTGTGAGCTGCCCAAAAACTTACATCTCATACTATAGTATGAAAAAGTTTATGTGCCCTAATTCTTCTTGTCCCATTGAGTGTTACCTATGGACGAGCAAACAAGAATTACAAAAGATATTACGATGTTTGAGGATAATATCAAGAAAGCGACAATCTCAACAACGAATGAAAGTATTGTTGAACTTGCAAGTCAATACTATGAAGATGCGAAATACTACCTCGGCAAAAAAGATTATTTTACTGCGTTTGGGTGTATTAATTATGCACATGGATTACTTGACGCAATGATAAAGTTCTAAGTAGTGTCCCAGTGGATTTGTATCATATCTCCAGCTTTTACCTTTAATTTTTGTGCTGCATTTCCCCGATTCATACTAAGTTCAACAAGATGACTACTTCCAACGGTTAGTAGCAGATTCTGAGGCTTAACAAATCCGTATGCCTTTACCAAAGGAATCTTGTGTTTTTTACTTCCGATAGAAACAGTTACCATACTGCCATGCTTGAGGCGTTTGATCTGTGACTCTTTGATAGTGGTAATGATGTTCCCAAAGGAATCAATGTATAGAACTGTCCCTGCAATTCCCGTATCATTACATACTGCCTGTCCAAAATCCAAGTCAACAAAATCGTCAATTTGGGATCCAATATCCTCAAAAGAAACTCCTTCAACAATATGTGCAGCAATGGGAGTAAAGATGTCTCGTGCATGAAATGTTGAGGAAATGGGGGAGATCATGTACCTCGGATTGGTAAGTTCATAGACCGTAAAGGATCCTAGCGCACGAGCAGCGGGGAGCAACAATCCATTGTCTGGACCAACTAAGACTTGACTATTTGTGGCAATCATAATACCCTTTCGTGATGTACCAACACCAGGATCAACCACTGCAACATGAACCGTCCCCACAGGAAAACGTGGTGCCGCCATTTGAAGCAGGAAGGCCCCTTCCCTAATATTATGAGGAGTTACCTCATGTGTAATATCGATGATTCGTGTATTGGAAAGGGAAAGGGCAACAGCTTTCATTTGTGCAACATATGTATTTTTTGTGCCAAAGTCAGTAAGAAACGTCATAATCTTCATTATGATACCTCTGACATAGCATGGTGCAGTAATTATTTAATGTATTGAAAAAGAGGGATGTTTTATGCCTTTTCTTACAAAAGTATTTATGTCAGAAGTGCCGTATATATAAAGAAGGTGATTTTGGCAACATGGGGTACAATAAAAGATCCATGGAAATTTTAGCTGACATCTGGCAGAGAGATGCGAGCAATTCCATGAAATGCCCTAAGTGCAAAGGAAAATTAGTATTGGTGCAAGTAGAACCCGTCAACGACGCTGAAAATGCCTACGTCCCCTATGATACGATCATCGAATGTACATCGTGTTCTTTTAAGATACGGGCAGAATCGTTTACCATTCTCGGCAGTGTAAAGGATTTTGATATGAACCGGGTAGAAATTGGCAGTTGGTCGCCCAGTGGTAGCAGGGTGTTGTCAAAGTACGAGCATATCATCGACTACGATCTTCTTAAGTCACTAAAGGACTCTGCAGAACTGGTAGAATTTCTGGTCGTTGATGACCAGGTAGTGCAGGTCATTTAACGTGTCTTGCAACTACTGTGGATGTTGTCTCTCTTTCAATTATGCTAGAGTGAAAATACCCTCGATGTGATAAATTACCACCCAATATTTATATAGGAGAAAAAACAGAGAGTTCTCTAAGAGATGAGCGGATGACAAAAACATCTGAAAAACCTGCCAAGAAAAACACCCCAAAAGAAATTGCTATTATTTGGGTTAATGTTGTAGAATCGTTTTCCTAAGAGTACATCATGCCATCATAATCTTTGTTTTTTGGTCGTTTTCCCTGACCGTGATGTTTGATAAACTTGCGTTGACGTTTTTTACCAATAAAACTAAAATCATTTCGCAATAATCGGATGTATATTTTGTCAGGTAATGGTTCAAGTTGAACAATTTTTTTTGTTTGAAACTTTTGTAGTGTCCGGATGATAACCCTTCTTGAAAGATGTAGCTCTTGCTCAATATCAGCAACTGTAAGAGGGTATGTTTTTTGTAAGAGTTTGATAATGCGTTCTTCAACCGTTCCTGCAGTAATCTCAATCATCGTATTACCCAAACAATAGAAACAAAAGCATTAACAAGTTTTCTACATGCATTCATAGGCGCGCATGCCACGCTTCTTATTATTGTAGAACTTCACCACGTCTTCTTGCATGGAAGGAGGGTACCCCTCAGGAAACTCAATACATCCCTTGCATATATCTGAACCAATAGCTACTTTCAGATCTTCAATACCAGTATACGCAAGTGAATCGGCCCCAATTTCTTTGGCCATGGTATCCCATGTTTTTATCTTTCCATTGGCATCCCTTGCCATGAATTCTTTTTTGCTTCGCATATCAATGCCCAGATAACAAGGAGCGATCAATGGGGGGCACCCAATGCGAATATGTACTTCTTTAGCACCTGCTGCTTTAATGCCATGCACTAATTTTCGTATATTTGTTCCACGGACAATAGAGTCGTCGACAAGGATTACACGTTTGCCATTTAAGACTGAACGCAAATAGGAAAGTCCTTCCTCAACTACTTTATCTCTACTCTCCTGGGTTTGCTGTATAAAAGATCGCTCATCTTTGTCCTTCATGAGCCCTTCATCCAAGGGGACACCTGACTCTCGAGAGAAACCAGTTGCATAGCGTCTGCCCGATTCAGGAACGGGCACAACAATATCTGCATCTACTGGATACCGCTCTGCAAGCAACCGGCCAATTTGGACACGGACACTGTGCACTGAGCGGCCGTTAATGCGGGAATCAGGTTTAGCAAAATAGACAAATTCAAACATACAAGGTTTTTCCTGTTTTTTTATAAGTTGCTTTTCAAAGATATTGCCTTCCTCATCGATGATAACGACAGATCCACCGGGAATGTCCTTCACATACTCGAAATTAACTTTCTTAAAGACTCGAGTTTCTGAAGTGAGGCAATATGTCCCATCAGATTTTCCCAGAACAAGGGGCCGTATCTTGTAAGGATCAGTCATGGCAAACAAAAAGGGATGATCTCCGGCGTCAGCAAGAAAGAGCGCGGAATAACTGCCCTTAACCATAGTCATGACTTTACTGCATGCATCAGTAATGGTTTCAACTGCCAGATCTTTTTTATAGAGTTGATCAGCCATAGGAAGTAAGAGCCACTGAATATCGCAATCAGTTCGGGGAGTTCGTTTCATTTTTTTTGCGACTTCAGGACCGTTGTAGATGTTGCCGTTATGAACGGTAGCAAGAAATGGATTGACCAGATACTCGGGTTGTGCATTTTGTTTTAAGGAATCGACATCATCCATCCCTGCTGTTGAATATCGAGTATGCCCAATGCCAACGTTCCCCGGGGTATTGATTTTCCGGTCATCGTTTAACACCTCGCGAACAAGACCTGCATCCTTGTAAACGTGGATATTTCCATCGTACGTCAGTTTCCCAGCAGACGATTGTCCACGATGTTGAATCGAAAATAAACTATGGTAAATTAAGCGGGAAACTGGGCGTCCCCCAATAATACCAACAATACCACACATGACAGAAAGGAGAACGCACAGGCATTATTTATAGGTTGTTTTATACAGAAGAAAAGGCCATTACTAAGCCGTCACTAAATATCTTCCCATTCTTTAAGTACAGATTGCCACTTGTATTCCTTAATTCCTTTAACAGTTTCTACTTTTCGTAAAATTCGTTCATATCCTTTGACAAGTGTTCGCGTTCTAATTTTGATAATGAGATCATAGGGGCCAGCAACGGCACACACGTGATTGACTCCCCTGATGCTCCAGAGCTGTTTCATGGTTTCTTCAATAGGATAACCCGGTTTCATTTTGATAAATACATATGCCTTAGTAAGAGTAAGTGCGAAGGAAACAATACCGAGCACCATCAATACCATACCAATGAATTTTATGAGGAGGAGGACAGGATCGGTGGTAAAGGGTGCAATGATACCTAAGTAGCCTAAAACAAGAGAAACGGGGATGGAAAAAATAATTACCGATGATTTTACCGCCTGCGTAACACTTGCCTTCCCGATACCAAGTGCTCTGATATATACCACAAAAGAAAAAAATGTTCCTATGCCTATGAGTGCAAATAACCAAAAGTATTGAAAAGAAATAGCAATGCCCTCCATAAGAATTGACGTGCCATTAATATAATCATAAATCAAAATAAACACTATAGTAAAAAAACAAGCAAACATGACATTATACAACCGAATGTTTATAGCATCGTTTGGCCGTTGAGCAATTTTCATGGTTTTTAGTTTTCGTTGATAAATGGAAAGGAGCACCCAGCCAGGGTTTATCACTAAAAATACGATAGCTAATGCCTCAAGGCTAATCGATCCAGAAAGACTAATCGAACCAAGAATGGCACCAAAAGTGACAATAACTGCCGATTGTATCTCTACAAGAGTTGGAGTGTCTTTTTCGGTGATGGATTCAATGATTACTAAATACAAAATAACAACTTGGGCAAACGGAAGAACGACCGAGGGATCATTTATCATAGAAAGTAAGATGAAATACCCAGCAGTAAGAACAGCATTTCCCAATCCTGCTAAGAGGTGATAGAGGAGTTCTTCTTTTTTTAAGAGACGTATTCTTCGGAAACTTGGATCAACGGTCTGTTCACCAATGCTCTTACCTTTATATGGTATCGAGAAAAATAGAGTGAATGCAAGCGAGACCATAGCACCGATAATAAAAATTGACAGTCCAAAGATCCAGGGATTACGAATAAATTGTTGCGCAAAGGCATCTACTCCCGAAAGCAGAGCTGCAAGTATTGCAGAAGTGAACGCAAGAACATAGAAAAGATACCGTTTCCGAATTTTTATTTTCATAATGCGATTTCTTTTTCAATAACTTGTGTTGTTGTTTTTTCCACACCAGTAATCATTTGAACCTTATCAGTAACAGTCAGCAACTGATCTAAACTTTTTACGTGTACTCTAACGACAATATCATACTCCCCAGCCACAATAGATATCTTCGCAACATTTGGAATGGTCCTCATTTCTTCGATAGCTCTTTTTGAGTCACCAGGCCGCATCGTAATGAGTATATAGGCATTAATCATGGTTTCACCTTAATTTTGACGCCGAATACAAGTCTTTGATATAAAGTTATCTATAGCACACATATATGGATTGTGTTGCGTCGTGCTGTGTCCAGAAAGAGGTCTTAGGATTTTTATAGGAGAATTTAAGGAAAGATTTAAATCACAAGATACGTATTCCCTATGCGGAGGTATAATTTATGGCCTACACACATGAAGGTTGGACGTTATATACACGAGATGTAAAACTTAAAGGTGGAAGAAACCAAACAATCTATTTCTTCAGCAAGAGAACACCAAAAAGTGGAAACCCCTGTGAATTACCAAATGGGTATGCTGTTGGTGTGAACAAGAGAACTGGATTACCATATCTTAAAAAGAAGTAAGAAGATATTTCTTTCTTCACTTCTTCTTTTTTTATTTAAAAATGTTCATTGTTTTTTGTTAAAGAAATGTTTAAATACTTAACAATTGTTAATGTTTTGGGGAGATAGTAATATGAATATGCGAAGACCTGTTCTTGTGGTAGAAGCAGCCGTAATCTGTGCATTGCTCCTTTTTTCAATAGGGAACATGGCCATCGGAAGTCAAAGTCAGCAAGAGGAAGATCAACCCTATGAAGGGCATCTCCTCGTCTATATTGTTGAGCCAGAGTCTCGATGGAATATGGCAAATCAACAACCATATCACTATGCGATGCTCGATATGGCCTTTGATGACGCCCTTTCCATCACCTACCTTGACACTTATGAGGATACCATTACTTGGAGCGGAGATGTTAGCGAAGATAATATCATGGTGATGGCTGCAGTTTTTAATCCGGTAAGCCATCAAGGATATGCTTATCCGCCAAGTAGCAATCCATTCGACGCCTATTATGTTGATGCTGCCGCTGCAGCATATCCTGGCGAAACAGGTTATAACACGGTCAATGAAGACTTTACTCATACTGTATTTATTGAAGAAGGGTCAGCAACCTGGTGTGGCTATTGTCCTGCAATGGCAAATACAATCAAAGCTATTTATGATTCGGGCGATTATCCGTTTTATTTTGTCGCATTAGTTGATGATAAAAGTCCTGATGCTACCAACCGTTTACGAAATGATTACAACATTTATGGTTTCCCTACTGCCTTTTTTGATGGAGGGCGACAATTACTTGTTGGTGGCGTCAGCACAGAACCTCCGTATCGAACAAGAATTGAATCTTGTGGATCAAAAGATGTACATGGACTGAATCTCAGTGTTTCCCTGCAGTGGCTAGGTAGCGGCAATCTTGAAATTAATATTAGTATCACTAATAACGAAATTATTCATTATCCTGAAACCCCTGATAAACCAACAGGCTCTGCATCAGGAAAAGTAGGAGAAGCATATACCTACTGCACAACCACGACGGACCCTGATGGTGATCAGGTGTATTATTTCTGGGATTGGGGCGATGGTACTGATTCTGGATGGTTAGGGCCTTATGACTCTGGTGTAGAATTATGTACCAATCATTCTTGGGATCAGCGTGGCGTCTACGAAATACGTGTAAAGGCAAAAGATACATCCGGCCTTGAAAGTCCGTGGTCTGATCCGTTGTCCGTTTCTATGCCAAAAAGCAAATATATGCTACGACCCACATTTGCCAACTTCCTTGAAAAACATCCTCATCCGTTTCCAATCATTCGGATGCTCCTCAATGTGTAGATGATGCCTAAGATATGTAAAAACACCATATGAAATTTAAGCTAAAAGCATATACTAGTTTTTAAGAGATTATAGTATGGTATTGTTAGTAAATCATAAGAATTGTACGAAAAAGGAAGATATCGTTACTGAAAAAAATGGGTTTTATTTTCCCGGAAAAAATCATGAAGACTTCCAGAGAGAAATACCCATTGAGATAGTTTATCAGGATGGAACATCTGAAATTGTCACCTATAAACAAGTTGCTGGTTCTTTTTATTGGGATGTTGATGAATTAATTTCTACAAAAGAGAAGAACTCCATCTTGTCCAAAAGAAGGGAAAAACAGTCGGTTGTTGTTGGCATCCCAACGTATGGAATAGGAAATAATATTTATAATACTCTTATGGCAGATAAAAAACAAAGAGACATATTGCACCAACTATTGGAGATAAAGGCGGCACACAAAGAGTGGAATATAGAATTAATAGTAAATGTAACTCCGAAGGGAAAAACAGACACCACCATAGATACAATTAGAAAGGTTCAAAAAGAATTGTTTAAGCAATTCCCATCTATAAAAGCGACGTTGATGATAATGCCCATACGAGGAAAAGTTAATGCAATGAATGTAATTGCCAATTACGCCGTGAAGAAGGATGCTACGGTTCTTTGTTTTTTAGATGACGATGCGCTTCATTCTCCAAAAAAAGCACTTTTACAAAATATTGAAACGTTGTTGTCGGCAGATGACACTTCAATTGTTACCTCAACATATCTCCCGCCTCCACCAACAAGTCTATGGGAGAAACTCAGAGTTCTTCGATTTCTCTTGCACGAAAATATTACTGTTACCGGAAGAGCTATGATTATGTATGCAAAGAGCTACCCAACAATACCATCATACCTCAATAGCGATGATCTCTACCTTACTACCTACTTTTTAGACATTGAACATGTTAATCCGTTTCGGCGCATAATAGTAAACAGAAATGCTTTTGTAATAAGTAAACTCGCGGGAAATAATGCACTATTTGGGATGAAAGCTTATCGAAGGTGTATATTAGGGATTTACCAGTTGTTAACAATTATGCCCAAGAAAAAAAGACAGGTCATGAAGGAAGTTATCAAAGGTAACGATTTTTTTTCCGAATTAAAAAATATTTGTAGAGGGAAGAATAGATATGATATGTTTCTTTACATTATATGGAACGTCATTAGTTTTCCTTTTATGTTGCAGGTAAAATTAGAATTGATAATCAGAAGGGTTGTTGGTGTTCCGAAAAAAACGATTGTCTATTTTAGAGACGATAGTACGTTTTCTTTTTAATTGAAAACTCATTCTATCATATGCGGACCCATTTCCACCAATTCTTACGAGGAAATGTGTTACAATAACTAATATATAGTTTTTATCTATAAGATATATATTTGGATAAGCATGGGAATGAAAATAAATGATGGGCCCGGAAAAAGCAATCTTATTCTTTCTCTTCTGTTGATGAAATTTAAATATTTTTGGAGCGCGCAATTAGGAATTACAACTAAGTGTAGTTCGGGCTGTAGACATTGCATCTATGCCCATGTAAAAAAAGAAGATATGCCAAAAAAACTAATTGACAAAGGGTTAGCATTATTCGAAGAACTAGGTATTAGACGTATGTTAATCGCTGGTGGTGAGCCTTTTGAATCGTATAGTAATTTAGAATATTCTTTTAAAAAGTCGTTAGATTTTCTTCACCCAAGTAATATTTTTTTAATAACTTCTGCCAGCTGGGCCCATTCAAACAAGATAGTAGAACAAAAAATTAATCCGCTAGTAGACATGGGTATAGAAAATATATCTATTAGTCTAGATTCGTTTCATCTCGAAAATATTAGCATTAGTAATTATTTTTTGCTATTGGATTATTTAAAAGAAACAGGAATTGTACCTGTGATAGCAACACGATATAATAAAAAAATGAACGATTACCGCAATTTATTAAAAAAAATTAAAAGAGAATATGACGCGAAAATATTAACAGATGTTGTTGTAAGAACAGGCGGTGCCGCATCGTTACCAATAAGAGAAACAGAAGCAGAAAAAAGAGAGTTGACCGAGTTTCGGAAAACGTTTGATTCAGAGTTATACTATATTTCAAAAAGCCCAATTAATCAGCTATTTGAATCGCTTGTACGGACGAATTGTGTGTACCCATCACTCTTTCCTAATGGTGATCTTCATCTTTGTTGCCGAAAAAATGAAAATACGTTGATATGTAATCTTAATACAGATGATTTTTATACAAATCTTAAAAAATTCAATGATAATTGTGCGAAAAACATTAGTAGAGTTATAGCCTGGCCCTTATCCTGCAATCGTTGTCCCATAAGTAAATAGAAGAATGATTAATACCTAAAAACAGGAAATCCGGGAAAAGCGGTCTTAAAAATAAAAGATAATATTTATATAAAATAGGATATAAATATAATCTGACAGCACATGAAGATAAACAATTCATTTTACCATTCAATCATTTCGGGCATCATTTTGGAAGATACAAACGATTCTCTCATTTACAAGAATGATTTTCAACATACCAGGAATTATGGTATCTGGATGTCGTCAGGTAAAAATAATAAAATCAGTAGTAATCGTGTAAGTGAGAGTGAATTTGGGGTGTTTCTTTGGAAAGCCCATAATAGCCTCACCGTTAGAAACGGCTTTATTGCTAATCAGAAAGATTTTTGTATGAAAGAATCAAATGATAATATTATTTTACAGAATGATTTTATGAATAAGAGATTTTATAAAAACCAGTTCGCCTTTTTTGATTGTGACAACAATACATGGGACAACAATTACTGGGGAAGAGCGCGATTACATCCAAAATATATTTTTGGAAAAAACCAAAACAACCAATCGGTAACAGGACTATATGTTGATGACTCTTCGTCACTAAATATCGATTACCACCCTGTAGATAGAGCGTACATGATCTAATGGATGATCATTATCGTAACACGGCGACATTGTTGAAAAATAAAACTTAAACAATGAGAACAAGATACCCTCAAATAAGACCATGAAACACAAAGAATTGAAGGACAGAGTAGTGCTAATATCTGGTGCAACAGGGGGAATTGGGAAAGCACTGTCGACGTTGCTTGCTGAACGAGGATGCAATTTGTTTCTTTGTGGACGTAAGGAAGAGCAATTAACGGAGATATGTAAAACATTGAGCAATAAAGATGTACGATGTTTTTCTAAAACGTGTGATGTGGCAAATGAAAAAGAAGTTGAAAAAACTGTAGAAAAAGCATATAAAATATACGGGAAAGTCGACATTGCAATACTAACGGCTGGCATTCTAATGAAAAATCCTTTAGAAAAATTTTCCAGCAAGATAATAAAAGAATCTATGATGATAAATTTTTTTGGCAATATATATTTTTTTGAACATCTGGTGCCTCATATGATAAAAGCAAATTCAGGGACAATTGCAGTCGTATCAACATTAGCCGATCAGCGAGGATATGCGGGATGGAGTGCATATCAATCAAGCAAAGCCGCTCTTAGTATTGCCTCAGAATGCTTAAGATTGGAAGCGAAAAAACACAATATAGAGGTTATAACCATTAAACCAGGCAATGTAAGTACTCCTATGATACAGAACCAGAAAGGGATGGGCATCGTGAGCGCAGAAAAAGCTGCAACGATAATATTACAAGGAATTGAACAAGGGAGAGAAATTATATCATTTCCTCTACATCAAGTTATTCCCGTTAGAATATCGGATAAATTACCCGCAAAATTTTATGATAAAATTCGATCATTATTCTAGCAGATGCACTTTCTTTCAAATAAGTTTTTAAAAACTCTGTTCATCATAGTATAACCGCATATGAAGGACCTTAAAAGTAAGATATATGAGAGTTATACATTAACGATACTAATCACCTATCTTGCTCATTATAAAGATTTTAAAAAGACCTACGATTTTCTAAAGAAATCGCAGTGGTGGAACACTGAAGAAATCCAAGAATATCAATGGTCCAAATTTAAAGAGATAATTGAACATTGCTACTACCATGTCCCATATTATCAAAATCTCTTCAATCAAATTGGGTTAACGCCAGATGATATACGCTCTCTCAAAGATTTACAAAAAATCCCTTTACTAACTAAAGAGATAATGCAGAACAATACAGAACGGTTAAAAGCAACTAATTATCCTGAATATAAATTTGAATATGCAACAACTGGCGGAACAACAGGCACTCCTATCGGAATCTATTGCGAGCGGTTTGTTAGGATTGCTAAACAGATGGCATATTTTCAAATGATGACCGAAAGAATTGGATGTAGCATAAAAGATAAAAGTGTAGAGATAAGAAGTCATATCTTTCCCTCAAAGAAAGGGAAGTTTTGGAAACGGTCTCTCTTTGGAAGACGATTACTGCTATCCCCTTTCCACATAAACGAAAAAACCTTACCAAAATATATTGAAAAAATAAAACAATTTAAACCAAAGTACATTTTTTCGTATCCTTCTTCAATATCGGCAATAGCAGCTTTTATGAGACATCAGAAAGTCTCTCCATTTTCTTCTTTGAGAGGTGTCATTTGTATGGGTGAAACTCTCTATGACTGGCAACAAGATCTTATCAGACAAGTGCTTCGTTGTAACGTGCTAGGATACTATGGACATGCGGAGCAATCGCTGGCGGCAGGAATGTGTGAAAAAAGTAACTACTATCATATCTTTCCTGATTTTGGAATTATCGAACTGGTTGATAGTAAGGGTAAAGAAATAAGTGCCGAGGATAGAGAAGGAGAGATAGTAGTTACAGGGTTAAGTAATCCTCTTTTCCCCTGCATCAGATACAAAACAGAAGATTTTGGTATATACGCTAAAGAAAAATGTGCTTGTGGGAGAGAGTCTCCTCGCTTGAAATACATTATAGGCAGGTCTCAAGAATACGTAGTTACCTCAGATGATAGACGTATCCCTATAGCAGCTCTTAATATGCACATAGATGTTTTTGACAATGTAAGACAATTTCAATTTTATCAGGAGAAGAGGGGGGAAGTAATACTGCGCATTGTTAAATTAGATAGTTATACTGATAAAGATACAGCATACATTAAAAGAGAATTGACAAAAAAACTTGGAAATGTATGTAGCATTTGTATTGATTTTGTTGAGAATATACCAACGACAGACCGAGGGAAGCACGCCTATTTAATCCAAAAAATACCTGTTGAAAACAACTTCTGTAAATGGGTCTAAAAATATTATAGAACGTTAACAATATCCCTAGATTGTAATAATTTTTCTCTCTCTAAGTGATAAATATTATTAATCCTAGAGATATTGCAATTATTAGATATTAAAATGAATGGGTTTGATTTAATACAAATAATTATCTTTCTGAAATTAAAACTATATTCTAGAGCAGGCATATTGATTACAACCAGGTGTAGTGCAGGTTGTAGATTTTGTATTTATGGTAATTTAGAAAAAAAAGATGCTGAAAAAATAGTACTTGAAAAAGGTCTAGAATTATTTGAAAAATTAAAAATAAAACATATTGGAATATCTGGTGGTGAGCCTTTTGAGGCATATGACAATTTGTTATTTACCACAAAGAAAATATTGAGTTTATCACCACCAAAAGTTGTATCAATAATTACATCTGCAAATTGGGCAAAATCAAGTGAAATTGTAAGAGAAAAATTAGATCCATTATATGACATCGGACTGATAAACTTAGGAATAAGCATAGATGCTTTTCATCTTGAAAAAATTGATCCTACTAATTATTTTTTTATAATGGAATATCTGAATAACCGAGGAATAAATCCAATCGTTGCAGTAAGATACTCAAAAGAAATAGAAAATTATGAAGACCTATTTCAAAAAATAAAAACAAAATATAGTGCAGAAATCTACACTAAAGACTTGTACATCGAAGGCAAAGCAACACTTCTGAAAGATAAAGATATTGCTGGAACTGTTAAAGATCTGAAAAGATTTCAAAAGAGATTTGATTCTTTTAATCCAGTTAAGTTTTACGGGTCTTTTAATTGGTTAATTCCCAGATGTCTTCAAATGACAATTTTTCCAAATGGCGATTTGCACTTTTGTTGTTGTAAAAAAGAACTTACAAAAATATGTAATGTCCTTTCTGATGATTTTTTTGTATCACTTGAAAAATTTAATAAAAATTGGAAAAATATACTTTATAGAGGGTTATTTAAACCAACTACTTGTAATTGTTTTAAATCAAATCTTTGTTAAGATTTAAAAATTAAAAAAGAATATTTATAATTGCACTTGTTTTTAGATACTTATTATGGGTGAAAATCTTAAAGAAATAAAATACCATATTTTTATCGATAGGTTTAATGAGGATTCAATAGTTGTTGATTTAGGTGCAAATGTGGGGCAATTTTCAAAAATATTTTCAGAAATATTCCCTTATAAAAAAATTATTTTAATTGAAGCAGATTCAAATCTGATAAAAGATATTAAGTCCAATCTAAAAGATATAAAAAATGTAAAAATAATTAATGCAGCAGTTGGAAATGAGTTGAAAGAAAAAGTTGATTTTTATCTAAGTAAAGATTCCGAATCAAGTTCTCTTAATAAAAACTTCAGGGATATATTTGGAATAAATGATAAACCGAATTTTGTTAATGTAAAAATGATAACAATTGATAAAATATTCAAAATGTTTGATATAAAAAAAATTGATTTATTAAAAATTGATATTGAGGGTTCTGAATGGGACATTCTTGAAAAATTTTCAAAAAAAGAATTTGAACAAATTGAACAAATATCAGTTGAATTTCATGATTTTATAGATCCAAGTTTAAGATATAGAACAAAAAAATGTATTAAAAGATTAAAAAAACTCGGATATTTTTTTATTCATAGAAGAGGGGAATTTATGCATGAAACACCCTATAAGGATTGTTTGTTTTTTAAGGCGAAATTTCCATTGTTGATTTATTTGAAGTTTTATTTTAACAGTCTTAAAACTCTTTTTAAACAATAATTAAAAATGTTGATAAGATATTTTTTATAACCTATATCTCATGAAATAATTACCAATTTTTTCGGATTTAACTACCGCTTCTTTCTTGTCATAGATTTCAAAGCCATGTTTTTCATTGAATTCTTTAGACTTGTAATTATCTAATGAACTATCTGTAACAATATTTTTACAATTTTTAGAAATAGCTACCTTTTTTGCATTTTCAAATAAAAAAATATCGACATCCTTGTCTGAATAATTTTCGCCCACAATGATATTGCTTATATAAAAATCATCTTCTTTTATATCGACAAGCGATATTTTCATAAAAAGAGGCCTTATGAAAAGTTTATATTTTATATAGCCGTAGGTAAGCATTAATTTTAGAAAAGTGAAAGAATTAGTGTTTTTTAATCTATAATTTTGTTCCTTACCAGTATAACCAAAGAAAAAACCTGCAATTTTATTTTCATCAAAGGCAATATAAACATTTTCATACCCGTAATGATTTTTTCCTATTTTGATTAGTCGGGCAATTCTTTTTTGTGCGTTCTTTTTCTTTTTTCCAAAAGCATATTGTAAGATCTCTCTATTTGATTCGTAGACCATTTCAGATATTTTTTGAACATCATGCTCCGTAATTTGGAAGGGTTCGAATTTCATATGCCGAACTCCTTGCTATAAATCTTAATAGCAAGAATATACCGTTTTTTATATGTTTTATGTGAAGCGACGTGCAACATTAAAATTCGTATCGACACAACTCAGAAAGGGATACAAGCCAAATTTCATACTTTTAATACTCCTTGCTAGACGAGGGTACAACGAATAGCAATGTTCGTACAATCGTTTTACTTCATCTTTTAAAAAATCAGAATCCATTTGTTTTGGTTGAAAGACGACATTATTAATTGTGTACTCCGACCAATCTTTCGTAAGAATTCTTCCTTCTTTTTCTAGTTTATCAAAGAGAGGAGAACCAGGATAAGGAACAAGAATCTGAAAGCCGGGCATCATATTCCAATCCCGTATTACCTCTTCTGTTTGTTCAAAAATGGTAGGCATATCAGTATCAAAACCAAACACAAATTCACCAAAAACATTCATTCCATAATCATTTACATTTTGTATAGCTATAGGATAATCCTCAATCTTATTCATCTTTTTTCCCATGAGTTTTAAAGACTCAGGGCTAATGGATTCGATTCCGACATGCCACAAGACACAGCCTGCATCACTTGCAAGTTTTAACAATTCTTTATCGTTTGTCAGTGCATCTATGTTACCAAAGCAATTGAATTTTTTATTAAGTGGCCTTAGTTCCTTAAATAGCTCCTTTGTGTATTTTATATCTATTGTTAAGGAAGGATCGGCGAAAAAGAAAAATTTTTCACGAATTGATTGGATGTCTTGAACAACCTTTTCTATGGGTTTTTTACGGAAGATATGCCCAAATTTTTGATGATAGATTGAGCAAAACTCACAGCCATAAGGGCATCCTCTTGTTGCCTGAACAACAGCATAAGAAGAATGTTTTTGCGATTTGAGGCGTATTGGGTTTGGTATATCTTTAGAATCAACAGGACCAGCATTCTCATAAAATGGTTTTAATTTTCCTTTTTCGACATCGTCCAATAATTGAGGCCATAAAAACTCAGCTTCTCCAATCACTACAGCATCAGCATGTTGCTTTGCTTCATCAGGTAATGCAGATGGATGGTATCCTCCAAGAACAACAAGTTTGCCATGATTTCTAAAAGAGTCGGCAATGCGATATGCAAAAGGGGCAGAGGGAGTAATCGTCGATATGCCTACGACATCATACTTCTCTGAATAGTCGATTGTGGTTGGCTGTGCAATATTTTGCAGATCTACGGTATGTTTTTTTGGTGTTAAGGCCTCAAGCTCTCCAAGAGTGATAGAGGAGACATGTAATGGTTTTCTTGTTTTCTCATAATGGATATCTAAAAGCAAAATATGCATGCATTTACCTCAACAAGTATCAATATAAAATGTTTTATTATATCCCCATAACGGAAGTTTCAAATTTTATCGTTGAAAAAAGAGATGCTGCGTCCCGTATTCCAAGTATATTCATGTGTTTTTTTAAGGAAATCATAAGTGACATTCATTCTTTTCGTTTTTTCTTTTTCAGGAATTTTAGGCTCCATGATGTATGATTCTGTACCTTCTACATCTGAATATTTGAAAACTCCACCATAATCAAAATTCATAGTTTTTAGTAATTGGTAAGTCTGATTGAAATCTTGCCATGACTCGGTTGGAAAACCAACAATAAATTGAGTTCCTAGTTCTAAATTAGGATCGGCAGTTTTCAACTTAGTGATAAGCATTTCGACGTCTTGTCTAGTATACGAACGGTGCATAAGATTAAGTATTCTGTCGGATCCCGATTGAATGGAGAGGACAATGCTTCTAATTTTCTTTCTTGTTAATATTTTTTCAATCTCTTCGATATGTTTTATGAGAAATGTTGGATGAGTAACACCTAATCTTAAGAAATAATCTCCTTTAATGCTTGTCATTTTATTTAACAACGCTATGATATTGTACCCCCTATCAAGACCGTATACCCCAACATCGTCTGCCTCCAATACAAACTGAGTGTGACCTTCTTTCAGTCCCTTTTTGAACTCCTCCAAACAGAGACCAATCGGTTTACTTTTTAGAGGACCTATTGCTTTTTTAATTGAGCAATAGGAACAATTATGGACGCATCCGCGACCAATCAAAAGAGTGTACCCGGCATAATATTTTTTCTCAAAAATAGTTTCAGCATATATCTGATTTATACCAGGTATTTTTGACAGTATCGAGTTGGCAAGGGGTAAATAAATTTTCTCTCTCAGATTCTTCTCCACTCTTGAAGTCTTTACTGATGATTTTTTTATATCAGTAACGTGGAGTAGAGTTTTGTTGTCCCATGCTGAAAACGCAGAAGGTATCGCAGTTAGTTTTATTGAATTATGATGAAACTTCTCATCAATTTTATCTAGATCATCTGTTGGTATTACTGTACCATTAAAAATACGTTCAACCTTTTCTTTTGCTATGGCTGGTAAACAACCTGCAATGATAAGTTCTGCATCATATTGTTGAAAATGTTTTATTGCATCTAAGCATCTATGGATGACTTGATCGTGGAAACCACAGGTAAACAGGACAATATAATCTGCCTCTTTGGGAGAATCGACTATTTGAAAATTATTTTTAAGAAAGTATTGAGATATTCTTTTTGCGTCAATTCTTCTTCTTAGACAGCTAATTGTGTAAATGAATACGTTATTCGTTCTTTTCATCATGTCTTCAACGGTTGCCTGTAGGAGTTAAACGGTTTCCTCATTATAATAGATGCGGCTCTTTAAAGGAAATTCTTTATATAATTCAATCTTTATAGAAAGTGATCATGATGCTATTGAAAAGCCCCCTTCGCTATTCTCAATCATGGGAGGATCATCGAGTTATTGAGAAGGGGCTAGGCGTCAGCAACGGAGACACAATTGTATCGATACTCTCATCAGGAGATAATGTCCTGAATCTATTAAGATTTGAGCCGCGTGTCATCTATGGATTTGATAGAAATGCTGGACAATTTCATGAAGTAAAATTAAAAATAACGGCCATAAAATATTTAGAACACAAGGATTTTTTAAAATTGTTAGGTTATGAAGGCGATAATAACGAGAGGCGGGATCTATTTAACTATCTCTCTGATAAACTGGACGGTGATACTCGCGACTTTTGGAAAAAGCATGAGGTGATTATTGAAAAAGGTATATCGCTACAAGGTTTTACTGAAAAAAAAATTTCTTTTGAAAGGCGAATATTCAAATTTTTTCTAGGAAAAGAATATGCTATCTTTGTTGACTCAAATAACAGAGATGAACGAGAGAGTATCTATGAGAAAAAGATTAACCGGGAAACATTAAGATTTTTTTCCAGGTTTGTCAAAAACAAACCGATGGCTCATCTATTTTATCACAAGGATTTAGTAAAAAACTTGCCATCTACTTTTGATTATTATTCACTTTTCTGGAAGAAGAGCAGACACATGTGTGTAGATATCGGATGTATTAATAATCCATATCTCTGTTGGTATTTTACAGGAATCTTGCCTGAGAATAAACAATATTGGCAACCTTATCTTCAAAAAGAGCATTACCAGACAATCAAAAAGAATGCGCATAAATTACTCGTGTTTAACAAAGACATATGTGAGGGATTGAAAGGCATTGAAAATGACTCGGTAAGCACCTTTTACATCTCAGACATATTTGATTGGATGAGTTATGAAAAAATGGAAAAAAATTTAAAAGAGATGATTAGAGTTGCAAGACATAACGCGAAAATAATTGATTTTATTATTATGCACGATAAGGGAATCCCCAAAAGTGTAGAACGCAACCTAATATATGATGAAAAAACAAACAAGGCACTACTTGCATATGATAGGGTTGGATTTTACCCAAATATCTACCTTTTTCATGTTATAAAGGAAAGAGAGCATTCTTAGGCGTCGTTGTTTTCGCTGGTTTTTTGACTTTCAAATGAACGTAATTTGATGACCTCCTTTTGTAAGAGTGATGCCAATAGTAAAAACAAACGATTTGGTTCTTTTACAACAACAGCGTTATTAGGGCATATCTCTTGACAACAATAGCACCGAATGCATTTGTTATATTCTATGCGTGCTTTCTTTCGTTCCACCGTTATTGCTGCAGTGGGACATAGTGCTACACACTCTGCACATCGCTTACATGAATCGGTGATATGTGGTTTACCTATGGAATTTTTAAGAAAAAAAGAGTCGAACATTGAGATAGTCATCGAAGAGATGGCTTCTCGATGGTTGATTTCATATTCAAATCCATCTATCAAAGGAAAGTTGAAAACGTCCCCTAAGATCTCAATCCTATCTTTTCGTGCAACTCCTAAGCTACGTTCCTCTCCAAGAGCATTTGTTAAGACCGTATCAGCAGGAATGCCTAAGATATTGCACGCTACAACGTCGAGTGCTATTGCATCATTGCTTGTAAGTATCGCCCCTACTTGTTTTGTGCATCCTGTGCTGTCTACCCCCTGAACAGCATCCATAATCGTAAGCTCTGGTCGAACGACAGAATACAAATCAAGAAGCATGTGACAAAAATCGTACTTCTTTTTGAATCTCAGATGGAATTGGGATTTTGTGGTGCCAGTACAAAGTCCAAACATATTTTTGACCGAACCGCTAAACACGGTAAGAGGATGTGATTTGATCTTTGGTAAGTTAACAAGTAGATCCATCTCATCGAGAAATTGAGGAAGAAAGAATGTTTGGGATCGTTGAGGATCACGAACAGCTTTTTTATTCACTGCTTTTATCGGCAACATTGCAATATCTAACTCATTACATACGTCAGCAACTCCAGTGAAGCGGGCTACCTCTTCTAGAGAATGAACCATAGGAGAATCAGTTAGAAATACATGGGCCCCTTCTTCTTTAAAAATCTTGGCAACGGCATGCACGACAGATGGGTGCGTTGTGCCTTGCTTGCTTGGCCTGAACATATTGGGTTTTAAAAGGACGTTGTCTCCTTTTTTGACAAAAGATTGTACCCCTCCCAAAAGATCGATACTTTTTTTAATAGTATCATAGACATCAGACAACGCATACTCGCTACATGTTAGAACAGCAACGTTACTTTTAGGGGCAGAGACATCCATTAAGATAGAGAGAATACCTCTTAATTATTAAGAGCTTTGGAAAAAGTTTCTGAAGTAATTACTACCTTTTGTAGTGCTTTTGATACATCGTATGGTATTCACGTTGTTTCAAGCCTTTCATTTTATAGTAAATTTTATAATCCAAATATTTCAACTTCCACGTGTTAAAGAAGAAGAGCAGATTGATATTTTTATTCGTAATGACTCTTTTGAGAATATTGGGCATAGAATAGAATTCTCTGTAACATTTCATTCCTCCTTGTACCAGTTCCTCTGCGGTCATGTGTTTTGGTTCAAACACAACATCTGCCTCAGTATATTTTGACCAGTCTTTCGTGAGAATTCTTCCTTCTTTTTCTAATCGATGAAAGAGAGGAGTTCCTGGAAAGGGAGTTAGGACAGAAAATTGTGCCAAATCTAATTTGATTCTTTCTGCCAATCGCAAGGTATCATCAAAAACCGCGGGCGTGTCTCCATCGAAGCCAAAGACAAAATTTCCAAGAATTTTCATATTATACTGATGAATTTTTTGAACGGTTCGTTCATAGTCTTGGACTTTATTGGTTTTTTTGCCGATGGAGTTTATCGTATCTTGTGAAATAGATTCAAATCCCACAAGCCAGTAGTGACAGCCTGCTTCACTTGCTACTTGTAAAAGTTCTTCGTCTCTCCCTAAAACGTTTGCATTTCCATAACAAGTAAATCTTTTGTTTAGTCCAATCATTTCCTTAAACAAAGATTTTGAATATGCTGGATTTGCCGTCATCGAAGGGGAGAAAAAGAACAAAAACTTGTTTTTTATGGATTTTATTTCATCAATAACATCGCTGACAGGCCTCATTCTAAGTACATTTCCTCCAACTCGATGAGAAACGGCACAAAACTCGCAGCCAACAGGACAACCTCGTGAAGCTTCTAACGCAGCAACAATGGGCCGATTACTGCCAGCTTCCCTATTTGCCGGCGGGATGGATTGCGCATCAACTGCTTTCGTCTGTTTATAATATGGTTTTAGTTCTCCGTTCTCAATATCCTCAAGAAGTCGAGACCAGCTAGCTTCAGCCTCACCAACAACCACGGCATCAGCATATTGCTTTGCTTCTTCAGGCATTACTGAGGCATGGTCACCCCCAATAACAACAATTGATCCTCTTTTTCTAAATTCATCTGCAATTTTGTATGCTCGTGCTGCAAGGTATGTTAAACAGGAAATTCCCACAACATCATATTTTTTATCAAATTTTAACGTCTGGTATCGCTCATCTACAATAGTGACAGTATGCTTTTTTGGAGTGGTACCTGCAACTTGTTGTAACGTAAAAAGAGGGTATGTAAAAATTGCAAGTGATAATTTTTTTCGAATATGAGGCCAAACCAATAAAATATTCATATCGATAGCTAATCATGTTAAATTTATTATATCTTTGTGTTTTTTATAGTTTAAAAATTAAAATTCTTCCTTATTCAGAAGGTTTGAAAAATATTATCAAACATATTGTGCATAAAAAATTGTTTATTGTGTAATGACCTTCTTAAAATCCCTGATAACGAATTTACTTTTTGTTTAACTTGTTTGGTTCCGTTTAATAATTCATCCGGGGTCATATGCTTTGGTTGAAAGACAACATTGTTGTGCTCAGTATATTTTGACCAGTCTTTCGTGAGAATTCTTCCTTCCCTATGAAGACGATTGAACAGAGGAGTACCAGGATAAGGTGTTAATACGGTGCATTCAGCAATATCAATGCGTAGATCATAGATCATTTGTGCAGTTGTGTTAAAAACATTTTTTGTGTCAGTGTCGAAACCAAAAATAAATGCTCCAATCACTGCCATACCATGATCGTGTATTTCTTTGATTGAGGAGGTGTATTGTTCAACTTTGTTTGATCGTTTTCCTAAGGCATTAATGGTATCTTGTGATATCGATTCAAAACCAATAAACCATTTTTGGCAGCCCGCATCACTTGCAGCTTGTAATAACTCTTTGTCTTTTTGTAACACATCAGCATTTCCAAAACAGATGAATTTTTTATGTACGTGCTTCATTGCATGAAACAGTTGTTTGGTATACGTTGGATCAATAGTGAGAGAAGGGTCATAAAAATATAAGTATTTCTGTCTAATCTCCTGTATCTCTTCAATGACATTTTTAATATGTCTCTTACGGAAGACGCGTCCATCAGAACTATTGGTAACCCCGCAAAACTCGCAACCCATTGGGCACCCGCGCGATGCTTGAACGCCAGCAATAAACCCGATGCCTCGATTAACTGTTCGATTTGCTGATGGTACATCATGGAGATCCACCGGCGTATCATTTTTATAAAAAGGCTTTAACTCGCCGTGTTCGATATCTGTTAATAGTTTTTTCCAAACACCTTCAGCTTCTCCGATCACTACAGCATCAGCATGTTGTTTTGCTTCCTCGGGCAATGCAGATGGATGCCATCCTCCAAGAATAACCGGGATATTGTTTGTTCTGAACACATCTGCAATTTCATATGCCCTTGGTGCTACTGGTGTTAAACAGGAAATACAAACAACGTCGCCTTCCCAGTGAAAATCAATCTTTTGATATCGTTCAGATATCGCTTCCACTTCGTGAGAGCTAGGAGTTATTCCCGCGAGTTGAGCCAATGTTAATGGAGGATAAATATTCAATCGATTAGAAAGTTTCCTATGGTACTTCTGATCAGTAGATATTGTTGGTTCAATTAGTAATATTTTCATTAAATTATCTCGCGTCTATTTACTTATCGAATGAGAAAGTTGGTGCTTAACATTTTCTTTGAGTGGAAACGTATCTTGGTTATGTTTTATTGAGGATAGGTAAGTATGAAGAACCTGCGCCATCTTTACCATATCGCCCCTCTTTAAATGTGGCTGAACAGGCAGGTAAATCAATTGTGTGGAAATGTTTCGGGCATTAGGGCAGGGAGTTCGATAATCTCTAAACATATCTAAATCAGGAAGAACTACGTATGAGCCATCTGTTGTTACTATTCCTGCTCTGAATAGTTCATGCAACAGTACTTGAGGGGAATCTGTTTTTATACAATATCGATAGAATGAACATCTGCTATTGTTTCTCATTGGGGCGTGTCTCTGTAGTTGTTCATTAAGAAATGAAGCATTATTGTTTTTTATTGAAAGATGTCGTTCTACATTTCTGAATTGTTCAAGAGCTATCGTTGCCTGAAAATTTGTGTATAAAAATCTATATTTTTCTAAAAACTCGTTCTCGCTTACATTTGATAATTTTAAAATATCGTTTGACTTCGTTTTGTTAAACACAAATTCTTTATCAAAAACATATGCTACTCGGAGTAAGGGATATGTAATATAGTCAAATATTGGAGGCAAACCAGATAGCCAATTAAAAATATTGTGAAGAAATCTTTTTACAAGTAAGCTTTTTTTTGGCCATGAGAACTGTCGAAGTTTTTCTTGGACGTCTTTATAAATGGCGACATCATCAGTAGCAATCATACCGCCCCCATAGGTGTTTAGCTCTTTAGCGCATCCAAAACTAAAGTAGCTTGCTTTGCCAAAGGTTCCTAACTTTTTCCCATCATACATTGCTCCAATTGCTTGTGCGCAATCTTCTATGATAATCAGATTGTATTTTTTTGCTAGTTGCTCAATTTTATCCATTGGGCAAGGATGTCCGTAAAGATGCACCGCAAGAATGACTTTCGAATGAGATGTAATTTTCTTTTCAATATCATCTGGATCAATGTTCAATGTGCAGGGATCGATGTCAACAAATATCGGTTTCAATCCACAATAAAGAGACACCTGGGGAAGTGCAGGAAGCATATATGCTGGCAGTAGTATCTCACTTCCTTCTTTCAACTTAAGTGATCTTAGGATGAGATACAGGGCCATTCTCCCCGAAGAGGTCGATATAGCATAGTTAATTCCCAAATATTCTCTAAACTTGTGTTCGAATTTTGCAATATTCTCTCCATCAAATACTTGATCTGAAACAAGCATCTTAAGAGAAGTGATAAGAATTTTTTTTGATAACGATATTCGGTGTGCAATTTTTCTTTTACTGGCTGGTGAGCTTGAGAGGTTATGTTTACCTCCATTAGACGAAAAGGATTTCTTTTCTACCTGTTGAATATAGTACGACTGGAAATTATGAGATTCTTCTTCTCTCAATATTTTAACAATTTCTGGTTCTGGCTTCATAAAATTCTCTTCTAAAACAACATGACACACTTCACCAAACAATGTGGGAAACATAGCCTAGATCTTATCAGTGTCCCCTCCAGCCTTTCTCAGGCGATAAAAGGATTATGAATTTAAAATATTTGCGGAAATAACTCCAGGATACTATCTTAGTTTCTGAATTTCTTTTTTTAACAAATGACTGACTGTTTTTCCATTGGCTTTCCCGCGAAGTTTTTTCATTACAATGCCCATCATTGCCTTATGTGCGGTTTCCCCGTGCTGCATTATAAACTCTTGATATTCTACAACAATCTCATGGACAATTTTTCTAATATTGTCCTCTTCTAAAACATGGAGATCATAAGCTTTTATGGCATCATCAACGCTTTTAGTATCGTTTTCTACAAGAAATCGAAGAACGTGTGGGATTGCTTCTTTATCATATTTACCTTTAGATAGTGAATAAAATACGGTTGTAAGTAGGTTATTGTCTATCTTTCTTAGATTAATATCTCTCCTTTTGAGCATAGGAAACGTGTTGATAAACGTACCAAAGATAACGTTTTGTAGTTGGGGAAAACGTGAGACTAGTTCTTCGAATCTCCTTTCATAACCACTCGATAGAAGCTGCGTTGCTTGCTCTTGATTGAGATGATACTGTTTCATTAATTGTTTATGTCGCTTCTTTTTGTTTTGAAAGAGAGGTTGCTGTTCTTGGCTAACATCATCAAAAGAAGTTATTTTGATTTCTCCATTTGCTTCCTTATAAGAGATTGTTGCCCAAGAAAGAGGGATGTCGTCAATATGCCGAAGGGGAACGGAATCGCTTTCCATGAGCATCTGTTCTTTGGTTATCGTTGTTAGAATATATTCTAAATTGTTTCTGAGTGTAACAACAGACAAGTGTCTCATTCCTGATGTATAATACATATCCTGCATTCTTTTTACATCCTCATAAAAAAATAATTCAGGTAAGAAAACAATGCCGCATAAGCATTTTCTATCAAAATAAGTAAAGGGATTATTTACCAAAAAACTACGAATTGCTTGTGATTCGTAGTTTAAAATCTTTAATCCAAAAATATCATAAAATCGTTTACTACGAGAAACAGAGCACCCCCATTTTCTTTTATATTGGAAAGACCCGTTGTTTAGAAACGATCGGTTATTACCAAAATCCAGCAATTTCATGTGGTGTTCTTTTGCCCATAAAATAGAGAAATAATACAGAGCCGCACCCGCTCCTTTTGATAAATAATATGAAGGATCTGCAATTCCCATATAACAAGCATGGACCCTGTGTCCTCGTGTTATGAGAAAAAACCCAGACACCATGTCATTTTTCTGTTCAACGAACAGTAATTTTCCTCGTTCAAAGATATCTTTTGTCTCTTCGTAACTTGTAGTTGCAGGAATGGTTAATTTTCCCAATCGTTGAGTCAGATACGGAATGCGTATTTTATGATAGAAGTAATCAAACTTATCAGGATCGTTTGTTATGTCATAGGTATACCCATTCTTTTTGATAACTCTAATATCTTCAAGAGCGCTTTTTGTAAACTGCTGAAAAAGTTGATCCATCGGCAGAGAAATATCTACTTTCAATTCAACCCATGCGGGAAGAATGATGAACTTCTTCTTTTGTAAAAATCTGGAGAAGAATCTATCGGTATTCACAATTACTACATCAATATTTGCGGAATGGTGGTTTAAAAAATTGTGTGCGTTCCAAATGTAAATTGTTCCAAGATTTGTAATGCGTGGCTCGTGGGAAAAAAATAACTCTTCAAGATAAAAAAGCGAAATGTCATCTCCAAGGAACATCACCGTTATTTTTTCTCCACTGGATTTCTCTTTGCCATGAATCACATACACTTGAAGGCGGAGATGCTGTATTCTAGAAAGAATGCGAAATTTAAGAAAAAAAACAACAGGAGAAGTGTGTTTTTTTATAAACGAGGGGGTGTGCTGATGATAGAATGTATACATCCTCCTAAATAACTGTCCAAGCGATGGTTTCGTCATAGGTTTATCATTACATATCTTTGAGAAGTATAAATTTTATTATATGATAAAAAGAAGGGAAACTAAAACATTATCGAGAGTGGATGTGCTTAACAATCGTTTTAACAGGAAGAAAGAAAGCCCTACAGAAAAATAATCTTTACTGCCACCGTTATTGTGATCATTGTAGCAATTGTTGTCGTGTTTTACCTGAGGCAATTACCATTCTGTAAGATATAATAGAAGGAATACTATTGAGAAGTATACCGCATAAAACTAATATTTTTAAAAATGACTCTTAACCGCAGTAATCGCATAATATCGTGGTCTAGTAAGAAGTAAAATGACCATTCTAAAGAAAAAACGATGCAGAAATAAACCTATTGATAAAAACGAATGTGTTTTTTTCTTTCGTATGTTTTCTTTTGTTTCTACCAGTAGACGTTTGAATAAGTATTGAAACAAAAAACCATAAACAAAAAACCATTTCACATTTCCTGTCTGTAGAAGATCGGTACTGGTTATTTGCGTAAACTTGAGATGTGTTAACTGTTCTTTGAAGGTTGAAATTGTTCTCCTTCTAACGTATTTTCTTTCTTTTAGAATAGTTGTTACAATGGCTTTGATATATCTATTGTCGACGTCGTATTTACGGAAAAAGTCTATAACCGCAAGTCTACCATTTTCTTTCAAGAGTCTCTTCATTTCCTTTAAAAACGAGTTTTCATCAGCGTAACAGGCTGATTCGAGTGCAAATACGCCATCAAAAGAACCAGAGGGAAATTCAGTATGATGATATGATTGTCGAAAAAAAGTTGCATTAGCGAGTTTGTATTTTGCTTTTATTTCTTCTGCATAAGCAAGTTCATTTTCTGAAAGTGTTATGCCAAAGAAATGACAGTTTGGATATTGTGCCGCAAGATGAATTGTTGTTGCTCCAACTCCACAACCTGCGTCAAGAATCCTAGATGAGCTATCGGTAATATTTAGTAATTTACCGACATAATTATTCATATTTATCACTGCTTCATTATATGATTTGACACCATTTTCATAAAAGCCAAGGTGCCAACCAAGAGCAACATGGTGGTTGTGTCTCTTAATTTTTTTAGGATCTGCCCAGAGATCTTCATATTCTTTTCCGATGGTTTCTTCTTTTCCCATTTCTGATAAATTTAAAAGACGAAGAGTTAAAATATTTTCTGTAACAGTAACCTTCAAAAACCTTTAGTGTATATTATAGCCTCCACTCTGTCAAGATATGAGTAGGTGGGCGGGTAACAAAGTGGCTATGTGGCGGACTGCAGATCCGCATACGGGGGTTCAAATCCCTCCCCGCCCTCTAACGTAATCTGGAGGAGTTCTTTGAAATTTGCAATACACAAGGATACCTCTTCGAAGTTTTTTATTATTCTATTTATTATATTATTTTTGTTGAATCAATATGTTGTTTTGGCCGATTATTCGCACGTGCTGATAAACGAAGTTATGTATGATCCCACATTAAACGACAATTACAATGAATGGATCGAACTTTACAATCCCACCAACTATTCCATTAACCTTTCTGGTTGGAGCATTGCTGATAATACTGCTGAAGATTATCTTGAAGGGGATTTTGACCACGGAAACGGCACCACCATCATACCCTCTAAAGGATATGCAATTATTGCCGATCATGGAACACAGATAGATGGGAATTTTTCCATTCCTGCTAATGTGACGCGGCTCTATGTCGATGATGCAAGCATTGGTAACGGGTTAAGTAATAACGCAGACAAATTGATACTAAAAAATGCAACAGGAGCAATTATTGATGCTATGGAATGGGGATACAACTATACTGAGGTTCCTGGATCACCTGCGTTGGTAGTTATCGAAGGCCACTCATTGGCAAGACATCACGGCAGAGATACCGACAACACTCTTTCTGATTTTTTTGAACAATATACTCCCACCCCTGGATTAGAAAACGTGTTTACCCAAAAACCGAAAATAAACATGACGCAATATCCCTGTTATCTTCCAAAAGTATACAATGTGTCATCGTTCAGTTTTCCCTTTGGGGTATGTGCAGAAATAACCAATGGCGGTCCGAATACCGCCTACCAACTCAAAGCATATGTGACAGGCAGCAGCACAAGCACTCTACCAACAACCCAGACGTGGAATGGATTTTCTTGGAAATATTCAAATTATTATACCTCAACCATAACAACGGATTCGCAGGGAAACTGGTCTGATTGGGTATATCTCCGATTCAACAGCAACTACAAAGAATACCAGCGCGCCATTAGGAAAAATACAACTGCATATCTTTGGTTAAAAGTAAAAACAGAAAACATCACCTATTCTCATTCTCAACAGGTTTTGTTACTTGATCTTGATAATTCCTCATCCAATGGCACAGCGGGAGGGTACGTTGTTGGCGTTGCTACGTTTAATGTAACAACACTTGACAACACCCATATTGTTTTGAAAAATAACACAGCAGCATATGCAGGTGCATATGCAGGCATATATGCAACTGAGGATAATCAGATAGAGGAGGGATTTTGTTCATCACCGGGATATTATCGCATCACCGGACCTGTCGGAAACGGGTACACATTGGAGTTTTTTGATAACACCGGAACAACATTCCAAATCATAGAGAACGTCACGATACGACAGGGGAGATATGCTCTTGACATGCATGCACCTAACGCACACCACCTTATGAAAAAGCATGCAGAGCTTGATGTTTTTGTTTCTGTCAAAAACACCGGTGATTTTTCTGATGTCGTTACGATGGCTATCAATGATAGTTCGCCAGGATGGATTGTTGATCTTCTACCTCATTCTCTTTCGTTAGACCCACAAGAGGAAAGAAAGATTTGTTTACATGTATCCCATCGTTCAAGTACTAACGAAAGATATGGAACGGTCTCTCTTTCTGCCACCTCGGTAACAGACCCGGGAGAACGTGATGAACTAACGCTTTCTTTTGAACTCCTCGGACCAGATCTCAATGTGACTACCGTAAAGTTCTATGATTCTGAGGGCGAACAACGGACCAGTTTCAGTGAGGGCGAAATGCTACGGATAAAAGCATTTTGTAAAAATGTTGGTAACGAAAACGCCACAAACGCCACGGTTTCTTTTTATTATGATAAAAAGGATGATAATCATCTGATTGGAACAAAGGGATATGATAGTATTGAAACCTATCAGAAATATCCTTCGGTAGTGTGGGATACGAAAGGTATTTCAGCCGGTGAGCACACTATTTACGTGGTCGCAGAAGAAGATAACTTCCATGATGAACTCAATAAAGACAACAACGAATTGATGGTACCGATTATTATCTTTGATTCACTTCCACCACCACAAAGCAGGAAACTGATAATTGGCGAGCTGTATTATCATACGTATCCAAACATAAAAAATGAATTTGTCGCTCTCTATAACCCAACCAACGATAGCATTAACCTAACAGGATGGTATCTTACTCATCGGCCAGCAAAACAACAAGGAAGCCAACCAAAACTCATCTTCCCCAAGGACACTTATTTACCATCAAAAACCTGGCTCCATATTACACAAAATGCAAGTGACTACTTGTGGCAAACAGGAGAAACAGCAGATTTTGAATATGCAGTTGATGCGGATGAAAGCATTCCTCAGATGAATGTTACCAAGACCGTTACACTAAGTAACACTGGCGGTGAAGTGGCTCTCAAGGATTGGTACAATCATACGATAGATCTTGTTGTTTACGGGAATTCACTCTATACTGGAGAAGGATGGAATGGACCGTCCATTCTATCTTCCGGGAGGGGTGTTATACTCAAACGTAATACTGATTGGAGTGGAACACCAATCGATACCAATACCTCAAGGGATTGGGAGAATGCTCGACGCTATCAAATAGGACAATCGATGTTTCCCTATACACGTCTTTCTTGTTATGGGGAAATAACAACGTTTGTATCACCGGATTGTAGTTATGATGCTCTTGTTAATGAAATTCGAAATGCACAGCAATCAATTTATTTTAATATCTATGAATTTACGCATCCGTTTCTTTGTGACGAACTCATTAACGCACTCAAAAGAGGTGTTGCTGTCCATATCTTTCTTGAAGGATCTCCCATTGGTGGCATATCTGATAGAGAGTTTGTACTCTTGGAACGAATTGCACAATACGGCGGTAAAATCCGGTTCATTGTCAATGATGCGGAAAAAAACGTCTATGCTCGCTACACCTTCGATCATGGAAAATATCTTGTTATTGATAATGAAACCGTGATTGTCGAAAGCTGTAATTGGGCAAAAACAGGTATACCGCCAAATCCTTCATTTGGAAATAGAGAATGGGGCATTATCGTCAGAAATGAAAGTGTCGCTCGCTATTTTCTCTCCGTCTTTTTGGATGATTGGAATCCCGCCCGATGCGACAGTTATGCATTAAAAGATATGCCTATCGACATTCCTGTTGAGTTTTTTGTAGATAAGACGATTTTTACTGGTTCCTATGAGCCGCAGTTTGTCTCAAAAACAGTAACAGGTTCTTTTTCTGTCACACCTGTCTTTTCCCCCGATACCAGTCTCGAGGCGATTTGTAATCTGATAGAAAGCGCAAATGAAAGTATCTTAATTGAGCAATTATATGTGTACAAGGAGTGGGGAGCGCGCATCAGTCCTTTTGTTGAACGGTTAATCAAAAAAGCAAACGAAGGAGTTCAGATTAACGTTATACTGAACTATAATCCGTATTATGAGGCCTCTAATGACAAATGCAATCAGACAAAGCAGCATCTTGAACAGCATAATATTAGCGTGAAGTTTCTCTATACTAATTGGTCATACTTCACTAATGTTCATAATAAAGGCATGATTGTTGATAATCGCTCTGTGTTGATTTCGAGCATCAATTGGAACGAAAATTCTGTGACCAGAAATAGAGAAGCAGGGATTATTATTGAACATGAGGAAGTTGCTCAGTACTATGCAGAGGTATTTTATTATGACTGGTATCTTACTGAACGAGACCCTCCAATTACCACGTTGACGGTAGAAAGTCAGAAAAACACTATTTATATTACCATGCTATTTACTATGACTTTTGCAATCATTGCACGTGACTGGAGAAAACGACAATGGAGTTGACAGTTATCCCTATAGAACCAATATCGGTCATTGCTATTGTTATTATGGCGGGAACACTTGTTGTTGCCTACTTGAAAAAATGGATGATGACCTATGCCCTGATTATTGCCAATGTTATCGTCTTTATTTTGACCTTACTCTTCCAATACCAGACGCCATTTGGAAACATAAGTATGCTCGTGGTAGATCTTGGATTTCGGCCAGGATATCTGTCTGTCGAACAGATCCCTCAGCTCTATACACTCTTCACATCGATGTTTATTCATGGAGGATTCCTTCATCTCTTTGGGAATATGTTCATCTTCTTTTTTATTGGTACGGCATTTGAGCAGCGTGTTGGGTGGAAGAACTTTATTATAATTTATCTTCTTGCGGGGATATGTGGCACACTTACTCATTCGCTCGTCAATTTAGGATCGGTAACGGTATTAATTGGTGCGTCAGGCGCCATTTTTGGGATTATGGGAGCGTTTGCTTTCTCCTACCCAAGAGATGAGGTAGTGATGCCTGTGCCGATTGGCATCATGTTAATCATGAGAATAAAGGTCATTTATGCGGTGATTCTTTTTGCAGCATTTGAAACAATTATTGTTTATGTTGGCGTTGAAGACACCACTGCTCATTTTGCTCATCTTGGAGGATTAATTGGCGGGTTTATCCTTGCCGCTCTTTTACTGAGAAGAAGAAAGACGCACACAACACAAGGACAAACCATATACTACGATTCATTTGCCCCTCACCAAGGGAAAAAGATTGATTTTTCATCTCTTCGAAAACTGGCAACAACCCCTGAGCTTCAGCAAATGCTGAAGAAAATTGAAGCAGAAACCATCCCGCAAAACCGTGACATTTGGATTGAGCATTTTCTTGAAAAGACCGTATGCCCGAAATGTAAGAATCCGCTCAATCATTTTGACAGAAAGATTTGGTGCGAGCACTGCGGGCATAAAACCACGTATTAATTCTGTTAGAAAGGTAATATTAAACCGACCAATTCACCTGCAAATAGATAGCTCGAGATAAGGTAACCACCAATAGCACCGCCACAGAGCAAGGGAAGTCCTGCCTGTGGTTTTCCTTTTATAACAAACGTCATTAACATACTAAAACCAACTAAGGTGCCTACTATTACCGATAATGCGATAGCGAGGGTGTGCGGTGTTCCCGTATAATACACAGCAGCAACCAAAATACCAGGCATCACAATATCACCCAATCCCATGAAAAAGGCATCACGCTCTTCGCCTTCTTTGAGTTGTTCTTTCAATCGTTTTGTCTCCTTGATGAGAGAATAATGTCGTCTTTTGGGAACGACCAAAAGTACGGGTAGTTTCAAATCCATGACCGTATCAGCGAGATCAATCATGTGTTTGGTTTTATAGACTGATATGGCATCGTAGATGGCAAGCGCAATTAACAAAATAACAACAAGAAGAACTCCCAGGGATATGCCGAATATCGCAATCGCGCCAGCCCCCACAATAATACCACTGACATCAATGACATACCATTCTGGAAATTTATAGAGAGTGGCGATTAGTAAAGTGGCAAATATGACGGCAAATGCTAAGGCAAAGAGGCGGGGAATAAGGAGTGTTAGAAGCGGATAAAAGACGTACCATGATGTGTATCCTATTGCCCCAAGAATAATGGCTTGAATGACTTGCTTTTTCCAATATTTTGCAATGGCAAGAATAATTGCAGTCATGGCCAGAATGATGACGAAGAAATAGACAAGATTCATAGGATCATCGGGGTTTTCAAAAGCGGGCTCTACGCCAGCTTCTTCAAAGGGGCCAATTACCAGTAGCGCAAGAACATGGATAACAACAAATAAACACCCCATAACGGCAATAGGAAGTATGTCACTACTCTGTTTGTTTGTATTGCGAGCCATTGAAATCCTGGAACACCTAAATCCTATTTATAGAGTTTGATGGTGTATTACAAAAAAAGCATGAACCGAAAAGTGTACACAATATATATGACATATAATGCTAGAAGTACGCCCCCTTCAACCCTCGAAATGTTATGGCCTGAAAAGAGAATGGGAATCATAAAAATAGTAACCGCTAAAAGAAAAACAATATGATCAAGCGATCCAAGGGCGTCAAGAGGGATAAAAAGAGTGCCAACGCCCAAAATAAGTAAGATATTAAACACATTTGATCCCAGAACGTTTCCTACTGCAATATCTGACTCTTCTTTGTAGGCAGCCATGGCAGAGACCACAAGTTCTGGAAGAGAAGTGCCAATTGCAACCATCGAAAGCGCAATAATAATTGCTGGGATGCCGAAAAAATCAGCGATGCATGTTGCTGATTCAATAAGTAACCATGCTCCAATAACAACACCAAGGATGCCGAAAATAACGAAAAGTGTATTTTTGATAGTTTTTCCATCGTTGTAAGTATTTTTTGTGATACGTTCTTTTTTTGCGCATCGAATAAAATAGGCAATAAAGAGAGCAAACGAAACAAGAAAGATAGCGCTACCTATGAAATGAAAGGTGTCAAGAAGGCCGAGGAGAGTGACCACTAGAAACATCACCGTTACTATCAACAAGATAGGCATCTCTCGCTTGATGATGCTTTTATTGACACGAATAGGACGGATAATTGCACTGAGTCCAATGACTAACAGCAGATTAGCAATACAAGATCCGATAATGTTTCCTAGCGAAATGCCCGCGTTGTGTTGTACTGCAGCTCCAACAGAAATAGCGAATTCTGGTGCTGACGTGCCAAAAGCGACAATAACAAGTGAGATAATAAGGGTGGAGACCCCTAATCGCGCTGCAGTTTTTGAAGTACCATCGACAAGAATGTCCGATCCTTTGTAAAGGAGAGCAACGCCAGCAATAAATGCAGGGATGGATAGTTCAATAGAGAGCATATCAGGCTGTAATGAAAGGAGATGTTTATATACCTAAGGACAAAGGTAAAACAAACCCTTTTTATAGGCATCCTCTTTAAGGCTTTAAGAGTGCCATGGAAACAGGTAGCTTAGTATTTATTGGTCTTGGTCTCTATGATGAACAGGACATTTCACTCAAAGGGTTTGAAATCCTTAAATTGTGTGATACTGTCTTTGCTGAATTTTATACGGCAAAATTAAGTGGCACAACCATTACTAAGTTAGAACACAACATGGGAAAAACAATACACGTGTTATCAAGGGCAGAAACCGAAAAAGGAGATGTGATTCTAAACACTGCTACAAACAATAAGGTAGCATTGCTGGTCTGTGGAGACCCTATGACGGCAACAACACATGTCGATTTACGACTACGGGCCGAACAACAGGGCATACCAACAAGGGTCATCCATGGAAGTAGTATCGCAACTGCTGTGCCTGGTCTTTTAGGATTACAAAATTATAAGTTTGGACGGACAACAACAATTGCCTATCCTGAAAAGCAGTATTTCCCGACCAGTCCTTATCATGTTATTGCTGACAATAAAAACATGGGGTTACACACACTAATTCTTCTGGACATCCAAACAGAAAAAGAACAGTATATGACTGCTAACGAAGGAATGAAGCTTTTGTTGGAGATGGAAGAAAAAGAAAGAAAAAACATTATTACTCCCGACACAGCCATATGTGTGGTAGGTCGTGCAGGGTCATCTAAACCGGTACTTGCTGCCGACCGCATCACTGCCCTAGTGGGCAATGAGTTCGGACCGCCACTCCACACCCTGGTGGTTCCTGGCAAGCTTCATTTTTTGGAAATCGAGGCACTAATGACGCTTGCAAATCTTCCTAAAAAAATGGGGAAAAAATTACAAAAACTATAATTACACCTTCTCTTTATTATCGGTTTGGATGCAACAGAAAGACGAATTTGTTGGCGTAATATACGGAGATATAGGATCAACGGAGTTTAACTTCGCAGTCAATGGCCAGAGTGTACGAAAATTTGATTATATTTCCGCGCCTCATAAGGAAGGCTATATTTTAGCACAAGTCATGGATATTAAACGATATTCTGATTTAAAATTTGAGGATGCAATCACTCAGAAATACCAGGAGGAAACGCCTCATGTTAAAAGTGATGTTTCCGCATTTGCTGGTGTCATAGGCTATCGAGACAAACGAGGGGTGCTGCAAGTTCCTCGAACGCCATTTAACACTGGCGGCAGAATTATACGTGCTGATGAAGGTTTAATCAGACACGTGTTGGGCCTCAATGCTAACAAAGAGAGTGGCGCCTATATTGGCCTTCTCAAAGGACATAGTCTCCCTGTGTTCCTGAACATTGACGCACTTGTTCAAAAGCATATCTGTATTCTTGCCAAGACGGGTGGCGGCAAAAGCTACGCCTGTGGAGTTCTTGTTGAGGAACTACTCAAGAAAAAGGTACCTATGGTCGTTATCGATACGCATGGAGAATACATTTCTTTGACAAAGCCCAACAAAGATAAAAAAGAACAAAAAAACATGCAAAAATTCAACGTCAAGCAGAACCATTACAGCAGTCAAATTACAGAATACTCGCCACACTCAAAGGCAAATGTAAAACATATTACGCTGAATGGTGTCAATCTCGAAGCCCGGGAGATTATTGATATTCTCTCTGCAAAGCTTTCTGGTCCTCAAATTGGCGTGCTTTACCAAGCAATAAAAGAGTTGAAGGAATACAAAAGCACCTATACTATCAGAGATATCATTGAAGCGGTTAACAGAAGTAAAAGCAACGCGCGATGGAATGTTATCGCATCGCTTGAATCGCTTGATTCGATTGGGGTATTCTCGGAAGAAGGTACCTCCCCTGATGATCTGGTGAAAAAGGGCAAATGTTCAATCATTAATATGAAAGGGGTACCGCCCGATGTACAAGATGTGGTAGTAGCTCGACTTACTAAAGAATTGTTCGATCAGCGGAAATCAGGAAAAATTCCACCCTTCTTGCTTATCGTTGAAGAAGCGCACAACTATTGTCCGGAACGAGGGTTTGGTAATGCCGTATCCTCAAATATCCTACGAACGGTTGCCTCGGAGGGAAGAAAATTTGGTATGGGGCTCTGCATCGTAAGTCAGCGTCCTGCAAAAGTGGATAAAAATATTATCTCTCAGTGTAACACCAACATCATTCTTAAAGTTACAAACCCCAATGACTTGAAGGCCATCATTCAATCTGTAGAAGGACTCACCAGCCAAACGTATGATGAGATCCAGCGCCTTGCCATAGGCGTTGCTCTGATTTCTGGTGCCTCGCTTCAAATTCCCATCATGACGGAAATTCGTACAAGAGAAACGAGCCATGGTGGACGCTCCGTAGACATCTTTAAAGGAGGCACTGATACCACCTATACACCAAAAATTCCTAAGATGCCACCACCACCTCAGGTGCAGAGATCGTCCTCCCCCTCTCCGCCACCAAAAAAAGAAGAGGCATTTACGGATAAGGCAAAGAACGTCAATCGAGTGGCAAAGAGACTTGGATGGGTTTCCACTGATGACCCTGAAGAAACGATCCAGATATTATCAAAAGAAGCGGAAAAAATGAAGGAAAACGTCTACAAATATCTAGAATCACTGGCAAAACTGGGAAGAACCTTTTGCCATGAAAAAGACCCGACATGTTCAAAATGTCCGATGAGTCAAGGGTGCCAATACTATGTAACACAAGGAAAAAAGGGCGGACTGTTTAGAAAAAAGTAACAGAACATATGAACAAAAAGGCAATCATCGGAATGGGGGTTCTCATTTTTTCTTTCTTTATTGTAACATCAGGATGCTTGGAGTTTTCTTTTATGGACAACACAATAACCTATGAAGCACATCCTACAAGCATTAGATACGACGCTCAATATGGATATTCAGTCACCTGCGAAGGGGCAGGACAGTATGAGATAACGTATGATTGTGATCTCCCCTCGCTGTTAAGTGGAACGCTCTCTCCTTTTGAAGTATTATATCGCTATGATTATACTGAAGTGACAAAGGTTAGTAACGACTTCATCTCTTGGAACATCTCAGGTAACAACGCAGCAACATATGAACTTGGTATAGAAGCAAGTGCAAATGCGGAAGCATCTCTCGTTTCAGATTTAAACGGAAATAATGCAGCAACCCTGCAAGAAATATCTACAGCATATGCTACCTTGTGCAACCAGTATTGTCATAGACAACAGGTTCAAAATAGTACCTACATTGATCCAGATGATCCGTTGGTTCTTTCAACTGCCAAGGGAATAGCAGGAGAAATAGGAACCAACAACACGTTTCTCCTTGCTAAAGCCTTATTTAGGTGGCTAAAAGAACAGACGGCCTATCAAACTCATCCTGAAGATAGTAGTGTACAACCTGCACGCACTACCTTTTTATTAAAAACAGGAGATTGTGATGATCTGTCCTTTTTATACATCTCACTCTGTAGATCCATCGGAATTCCTGCGCGGTTCATCAGAGGATATCTCATTGAAGAGACAAACGGCATTGCCACTGCCGTTTCCCATGCATGGGCCGAAGTATTTGTTGGAGGAAGTCTAGGACATGATGGATGGATTTCCGTCGAATGTGCCTGTCCTTCGCAGTGCAGTGATGTGCAAATTTATCAAAATTTTGCCATTGAAAGCGCAGGGCATCTTCGATTATTTATTGATGATGGGAGTAACGAATCATTAAATGTTTCCCTTTCAGGTCCCCGCGTAAGATATGGTAGTGGGGTAACAGTCAATTTAGTTCCGTTTGTGACGATTGAAAATTTTGAAGTCTTGGAATCAAAATCACTCACCATTGATGAAAATAGTATACGAACCTACACTTCATCCTCTTGAATGGTGGTGCCATTAATGTTTTATATTACAAAACGTTTCGTTTATTGGAAGGAACAAAATGGGATGCAAACTGTGCAATGCATTAGTCTCTGCTATTGAAGAAACTATTAATTTTCATGTAAATATTGTTGAAAAACATAATGGCAGGGCAATAATAAGAAAAAATTAATGCAAACTAGTTTGAACGTAGGAGATAAACATCATGCTAGAGTTACATGAAATATACCTCATATTGATGGTTATATCCAGTATATCCGGTTGCTTGATGTTAGCATTGGCTTTCTACGTCTGGCGAAAATACTGGTTGGAGAGACGCCTGCATCCCGCTAGATATCTCATTTTTTTAATGTCATTAATGATTTTATGGATGTTTGGTTTTGCTTTGGGATTTATAACTTCAGATTTTTCTTATAAATTTTTTATAGAACAATTTTTGTACATAGGAACAATACTACTTTGTCCTACTTGGCTTATTTTTGCGTTACAATGGACGGGCAAGGATAAATGGCTGACTGCTAAGAAAATTTCTCTCATATATATCGTTCCATTACTGTTTTTGTTTCTTATTTTTACTGATGAATTGCATCATCTGATTTTTACTAGAGTGGATTTTTTTTCGCATGGGTCGATTATATTAATAGATTATGGCTATAGTGGACTTTGGTGGCTCTTTACACTTTATTGCTATTTCCTAATCCTGATAGGTGTTTTTATTCTGATGAAAGAATTGATCAATTTAAGACGCATCTATCGTAAACAGGTCGTTGTTTTATTAGCCGGGACTCTAGCACCGTGGGTAGCAAATATACTCTATAACATATATTTGATTCCAATTCTGTACAATCTAGATATAACCCCTATCTTTTTTGTTATAACTTGCGTAGTCTATGTTTGGGGATTCTCCAAATTAAAGCTGATTGAGACGATACCAATAGCTAGAGATATTGTCTTTGAAAATATGAGCGATCCGGTATTTGTATTGGATGCTCAGGATCGAATTGTTGATATTAATCCTGTTGCATTAAAAATCTTTGATTATGATGGTTCGGGGCCAATAGGGAAAAAAGTTGAAGAGGTATTCTCTAATCAGTATGATATTGTTGGATATATTCAAGATAAGAAAGAAGCTCAAGTTGAAATTTTCGTAGATACTAACGGGGAGAAGCGTTATTTCGATATGAAAATAAACCCCTTGTATGGCAGCCATGATAGTTTTACAGGTCATGTTATATCACTAAGAGACATCACTGATCATAAGAAGGTAGAAGAAGAGAGACGTAGTGGTGCTGAACATCTAAGAATGGCAAATGAAATGCTAACTGCAACGCGGGATGAACTTCGGGACCTTAACAAAGAACTTGAACAAAAAGTAGAAGAGAGAACAGCTAAAATAGAAACATTACTCAAACATAAGGATGATTTTATTGCCCAACTTGGTCATGATCTCAAAAGCCCATTAACACCGCTCATTGGATTACTTCCCATGGTAGAAGAAGAGGAAACGGATCCGAAGTTAAAAGAACTTATTAGAGTCAGCATTCGTAATGTGAAATATATGCGCGATCTTGTTGTAAAAACATTGCAACTTGAGCGTTTGAATTCACCAAACACCGTATTTAATATTGAAGAAGTGGACGTAGTAGAACTAGTAGATTTTATCATTGATACCAAGCAGTTGATTTTTAAAGAAGCGGAAATTTCTGTTAATAACAATATCAACAAACGTCTAGTTGTAGAAGGAGATAAGCTTCAACTCAGTGAAGTCTTTGACAATCTTTTAACAAATGCCGCAAAATTTACATCAAAGGGAGGTAACGTGACCATTGATGCAGTAAAAGAGAAGGGAAAGGTAATCATATCAGTAAAAGATACAGGTATTGGTATGACACAGCAGCAAATTGACCATGTCTTTGAAGAATTTTACAAGGTTGACCCTGCAAGACATGATCTAGAATCAAGTGGATTGGGACTATCGATTTGTAAACGTATTGTTGAAAAACATGGAGGGAAAATTTGGGCAGAAAGCCCGGGACTCAATAAGGGAACGATGTTTAAGTTCTCATTACCATATAATCAAAAAAAGAGGTGATGTAATGAAGAAGAAAATTATGGTAGTCGATGATGAGCCTGACGTAACATATACTATCGAACTCAATCTTAAAATGTTTGACAAAGACTACGAAATTACCAGAGTAAGTAGTGGAGAGCAATGCTTAGAACTTTTAAAGAATGGGGAATCGCCAGATCTCATCTTACTTGACATTATGATGCCAGGGATGAGTGGCGAAGAGACGTATGAAAAAATCAGAGAAAATCCTTCGTGGAAGGGCATTCCCGTAGTGTTTCTCACTGCAAAAGTTGATGAGTTTTCTGGAGAGCATACCACCCATCTCGGTGAGGAGTATATCGAAAAACCATACGATCCGACAGAGTTGAGGGACATACTACAGAAAATTTTAACGAAAAGCCGCGCATAAAAATAAGACGATTGATAAATATAAGAAAATTAATTAAATTATTGAGCGATACATAAAAAGAGGGGTGAAAAAGATTGAAAAAAAAGATCATGGTTGTCGATGATGAACCTGATGTTATCTTTGCAGTTGAATTTAATCTTAAAAAATTTAACGAAGAGTATGAAGTCATCCGAGCGGAGAGCGGCAAGCGATGCTTAGAGCTCCTGCAAGAAAAACAAATTCCCGATCTCATCTTACTCGATATTATGATGCCGGAGATGAGCGGATGGGAAACCTATAATAAGATAAAGGAAAATCCGTCATGGGAAAAAATTCCCATCGTCTTTTTAACGGCACGTGTCGATCGAACGGCAGAAAATGCCGGTAGCTTTCTGGGAGAAGACTATATCGAAAAGCCCTATGATCCTGAAGATTTGAAACGGCGAGTTGACAAAGTGCTGAGTGCGAAAAAGTAAAATATTTTCTTACTCGGATATAAATAAAGTAGTTTTTCTTTTCTCGATGTTTTTAACGGAAAAACTATGTTATCATAAGCTAAGCATTTAAATATGAAAAGCTGTATACTGGCGTACTCTTATCTAGTAGGTAGAACCATGGGTAAAGGAATTAATGCAGCACGGAAACTCAAAAAGGGGCGGAAAAAACAGCTCTGGAATGATAGATACTATAAGAAGCGAGTGTTGCATCTCAAAGAAAAGGCAGATCCGCTTGAGGGTACAGCACAAGCTCGAGGGATTGTTATTGAAAAAGTAGGGATTGAAGCAAAGCAACCCAACTCCGCAATCAGAAAATGCGTCAAAGTTCAGCTCATCAAAAACGGACGGCAAATCACGGCCTTTGCCCCGGGGAATAATGCCATAAGTTTTATTGATGAGCACGACGAAGTCATGGTAGAAGGAATTGGAGGAAGAATGGGACGTTCTTATGGCGACATTCCCGGCGTTCGATTTAAAGTGATTAAAGTCAACGATGTATCACTTAATGAAATGATCAAAGGAAAAGTCGAAAAGGCAATGAGACGGTAAATATGACTGCAAAAAAACCTGTTGAAAAGACCAACCCGTTTTTTCCTATGCTGACCAAGTACAATATGGATGAAGTAAAAATCGAGGACAAAGGGCTGGAGCGATACATTAATCTTGATGCAGAAAACATCCATGTCGGCGGCATATACTCAGATAAAATGTTTGCAAAAGCAAAGATGCCTCTTGTTGAACGCTTGATCAACAATCTCATGCGAACGGAGCAGTACACCGGTAAAAAAACAAAAGCATACAAAGTAGTTCGATCTACCTTCGAGAGTATTGATAAAAAAACAAAAACTAATCCGATGCAGGTTCTTGTTGATGCGTTGCAAAATGCAGCACCGAAAGAAGAGACAACCCGGTTGCGATTTGGCGGCATTTCTGTCCCCAAAGCAGTTGATGTTGCCCCTCAAAGACGATTGGATATTGCACTTCGCAATATCTGTCAAGGATCTGTTTCTGCCAGTCACAAAAATAAAAAAAGTATTGAAGCATGCCTTGCTGACGAAATTATCAAAGCAAGCAAAAATGACGTTTCGTCCTTTGCAGTTGCCAAGAAAAATGATGCAGAGCGGGTTGCAAAATCAGCTCGATAACCATGAAATTAATTTATAATGAAAATATGAGGACATTAGTATGGGAAAGAAAGAAGATAACATCAAGAAAGCAAAAAACTTGATGAATAAGCTTGATCAGATTCGGAACATCGGCATTGCTGCCCACATCGATCATGGAAAGACGACTCTTTCAGACAACCTGCTTGCAGGTTGCGGCATGATGAGTGAGGAGCTTGCCGGCAAACAATTAGTGCTTGATTATGACGAGCAAGAACAAGCACGAGGCATTACAATTAATGCGGCATCTGCATCGATGGTGCATGACTTTGAAGGAAAAGAGTACCTAGTTAATTTACTCGATACGCCTGGCCATGTCGATTTTGGTGGCGACGTTACTCGAGCAATGCGAGCAGTCGATGGGGCCATTGTTTTGGTTTGTGCCGTTGAGGGGGCAATGCCTCAAACAGAAACTGTGGTACGACAAGCACTTCGTGAAAAAGTAAAACCTATCTTATTCATCAACAAAGTTGATCGGTTAATCAACGAATTGCGAGTGACTCCTGAAGAGATGCAACAACGATTTGTCAAAATCATTGCAAGATTCAATGAGCTTATCAACAAAGTCGTTCCAGAAGATTTCAAAGACAAATGGAATGTGAAAGTTGAAGATGGTAGTGTTGCCTTTGGTTCTGCCTATTACAACTGGGCAATTTCAGCACCCTATATGCAAAAATCAGGACTCAGCTTCAAGGACATCTACAACTATTGCAATGAAAACAACCAAAAAGAACTGGCGAAAAAATCACCCATTCATCAAGTTTTATTAGACATGGTCGTTGATCACCTTCCTTCTCCAAAAGTGGCGCAGAAATATCGTATTCCGCACATATGGAGAGGGGATGAAGCAAGTGATCTCGGAAAAAGTATGGCGGAAGTAAAAGAAAGCGGACCGCTTGCCCTAATGATTACCAAAATCATTATGGATCCTCACGCTGGCGAGGTTGCCGTTGGACGTATGTATAGCGGAAAAATAGAACGAGGGCAAGAATGCTATGTCATTGGCATGCCGCGAATGAATCGAGTACAACAGGTTAACCTCATGGTTGGTGGAGATCGTATTCCCGTGGAATATGTAAGCGCCGGAAATATTGTTGCGGCAACAGGCATTAGAGACGCCATAGCGGGCAGTACCGTTACCGACGATCCCGATGCGGAGCCATTTGAGCGAATTGTTCATGTTTCCGAGCCGGTAGTAACAGTTGCCGTTGAAGCAAAGAATATGAAGGATTTACCAAAACTCATCGAAGTGCTCCGTATTGTTTCTAAAGCAGATCCTAGCATTCAAGTAGATATTAATCAAGAGACAGGAGAGAATCTCATGTCTGGCATGGGTGAATTACATCTTGAAATTACTGAATATCGCATTAAAAATGAACACGGCGTCGATATTGTATGTTCTGAACCGATTGTTGTGTACAGAGAATCAGTATCAAAATCCAGCCCCTATAAATTTGAAGGAAAATCACCAAACAAACACAACCGATTTTACATTGAAGTGGAACCACTTCCAGATAATATCGCGAAAGCACTGTATAACAACGAGGTTCCTGAGAATGCAAAGAAATATAAAAACGAAGTGGTGAAAATTTTACAAGAATTAGGTATGCCGAAGGATGTTGCAAAAGGAGTGTTTGGCATCCATGGTCAAAATATTATGACTGATGTTACCAAGGGCATCCAACACTTGTTTGAAACAAGAGAGCTGATCAAAGAAGCATTTGACGAAGTCATGAAAAGCGGGCCGACAGCAAATGAGCCTTGCCAAGGATTACTTATTAAGTTAGTTGATGCAAAATTACACGAGGATGCCATTCACCGGGGGCCTGCACAAGTTATTCCTGCCTCAAGAAACGCTATTTATGGTGCAATGACCATTGCCGATCCCATCTTACTTGAACCGATGCAAAAAGTGTTCATTAGTACACCGCAAGAGTTGATGGGAGATGCATCACGTGAGTTAAATCAACGACGTGCTGAAGTACGTGATATGACTACCGAAGGAGATAGTGTAAATATCGATGCAAAGGCACCAGTTGCAGAGATGTTTGGATTTGCCTCTGCGATCCGCTCAGCAACAGGTGGACGTGTATTATGGAACACGGAGAATATGGGATTCGAGCCGTTACCACGACAACTACAGACGCAAATTGTTAAACAAATTAGAGAAAGAAAAGGGCTGAAACCAGAACCTTACCCGCCAGAGTATTACATGGATTAGAGCTCAACTCTAATCTTTCTTTTTTTATTAAAAAATAAAAAATTATTATAAAGAAGGTACACTTACACCTGTTGGAGATGCACGATGGAAAGAGGATGTATTCCGATAACCAAAGATTTTGAACTTGAATATCGGTATTATGACAGAGATCCTGGTTACAAATATTTCAATAGAAAATTTGAAATTATTGTGTTGGAAAAAAAGACTTTAAAGAAACAGTATGTCATGCATATGGATAATGCAAACACTAGGCAGATGATGCCTCGAGTATATAAAGCATCAAGCGGCAATAAAAAACTAGATTTTGGCATTAGCACCTTAAACTGGAATGACATCAAAACGAAATTTACTGACTACATCATTACTGAATTAGGAGAAAAAAAACGAGAACATGTGAAAAGGGCGGTAAGTAAGCTGTCTTCTCCTAAACTTTAGCGGTTAGTAATCCGGTATTTCCCATGAACCGGCTCGTAAATCTGTCCGTTTCTTTTGAGTCGGTCTAATGCTTCTTCAACTTTACTTGATTCAAGGCCTTCGATTTCAGCTTCTTGGACAATATCTCCTCGAGCAGCGTTGCCATCTTTAGATTCATTGCAGATTTTCTGAATGATATCCATTAATGATCGCATACGCTCATGCTGACTGTGGCTGATGCCTGTTGCAATAATATCAATGTCAAACTTACCGGTCTCTCTATCCATTCCTACCCGGCGCAGATATTGGTCGATAATGCCGATTGCTCGTTTTGCATCAGTGACCGTCACCTCTTCACTGAGTCGCACTCGTGCACTTGCTTCTGAAAGTCGAACAAAGGCCTCCAATTGTCTCGGAGTGAAGGGAACCGAGTCTTCAGAACTACTTCTAAAATCGACGTAATAGTTTTTCAATACCTCCAAGGCATCATTATTCAATACGGGAAAAATACTTCGTTTTGCATAGGCTATGTATTTCCTGAGGAAATCTGGCGGAAATACCGGCATGATATTCTCGACCAATCCTTCCTGTTCTTTTTTAGTATGTTTTGTCTTTTTTGAATGGGCAATATTCTCACTCACTTCGCCCGCCTTATGAGTACGAAGCACATGAGTCGCAAGATCGGTATCCCGTGCTTTGTTTGGTTTATCAAGAATGGAAAAAATAAGATCGAAACGAGAGAGAAGTGCAGGAGGCATATTAATCTGCTCATGGATGGGCATAAACTCATCAAACCGTCCCAGCTTGGGGTTTGCCGCAGCGAGTATTGCGCAGCGTGATTTAAGGGTGGCATTAATTCCTGCTTTTGCAACAGAAATTTCTTGTTGTTCCATCGCCTGGTGCATAGAACTTCGATCGGTCTCCTCCATCTTGTCTATCTCATCAATACAGGCAACGCCCATATCAGCAAGTACTAAGGCACCTGCCTCAAGGGTCCATTGCCCCTCCCCAAATTCATCTCTCACTGCTGCAGCAGTAAGACCTGCTGCTGACGTAGCTTTTCCAGAGGCGTAAATACTTCGAGGCGCTAATTTTGACATATACGTAAGCATTTGTGACTTTGCTGTACCGGGATCACCCACCAAAAGGGTATGAATGTCTCCTCGAATATACGTTCCATCAGGCATTTTCTTTGCAAGACCTCCGAATAATTGTAAGACCAGTGCTTCTTTCTCCACCTCCATACCATAAATCGTTGGAGAGATGCTCCGCATCATTTTTTCGTAGATGCGAGGGTCGTTACTTATCTTGATAATTTCTTGTTCATCCTCTTCAGTAACTTCGACCTCCTCAAAGGCAAGTTCCTGACTTTCAATGCTAATTGCTTCGAGAGCTTTATCAAAAGATGTTAAGCGAAAGGTGCCTCTTCGTCGTTGTGCGGAATGCAAGATACCATTGGCAATTACTCGATCGCCCGGTGCAATTTCTCCAACCAAGTCATCTTCCAGAAAGACACTAATTCGCTCTGGTTGGGCTCCCCCCCGAAGACCTTCGGGATTTTCCTGAATCTCTATTTTTTGTGAATCAATAAAGCTCGATAGGTTTGATAGTAACTTAAAAGACGAAACACGGCCACACCCTCCCTGGTCCTCGTAACATTCAGAGGGTTCCTTGAGAATGTCTTCCTCTTGTTCAATTTTTATGATTGCTCCGCATTTTTGACATTGAAATGCAGCAACCTGTAGCTTTGGTCGTACTTCCGTTCGTTTCTTGACCAAGCCTTCTATCGCTGTCAATTTTCCTAAATGACTTGCTCGTATTTTACGAATAACAATTTTCTGAGGTTCGGGTAGGTTGTTGACCCGAAGGTGAAGTGCCAATTTACGTTCTGCTGTCGCATCAACTTGTTTCAGTGCTTCCTCAGCATTAAAAATGGCTTTATATGGTTGGTGGATAAGAAGCTCAGCAAGCTTTGTATCGTACTTATCAATATCCCAATAATTGACAAAAAGACTTCGCTTCTCTGGATAAGATACAGCAACAGTTTCAATTTCTGATCGGCAGACATCTTCAAAGAAGTTCTTCCATTGCGCGACTACACTCTCATCTTTTAGCAATCGTACCATATGAATTCCCCCAACTATCGGTAAAAAGGTGAAATGCAAACCTAGGTTAAATAATTTTAGCGGGTGTAGAAGGTCGCGAGTGGGTGCACGGGTCGTTCATTGACTACCCATCTGCCTTCTCGACCCCGTTGACCCTTTGAGCATCAGCAGTTTACGGTAAGGCTGCTCACTTCCGTGCCTCGCCCGGTTCCCGCAACGAAGATGTACATATGGCCCTCCGGTCATATGTAGCACCACCTCTGATCCCAGAGGACAGGGTCTCATCGTCAACAAACGGATCAATAAACGCTCGTTACATCGCCTCTTGGTTTCGACCCCAGCATGAAGGCGATTTCTGGTTACAGGGAACGCCTACCTCCCCAGTCTATTCTACACCTTTCGCCATTGCGTTGTCATTATAGTGCTCGTCGCATAATAAGCAGTAAATTTCTGAAGAATTGAAAGAAAATTAACGCGAGTGCGATGGAAAGAAATGCTAAGTCTCGTGTAATGTACAACCATGCATAAGGATCTGCGGAGAGATGTAAACTAAGACAATCAATTACCAATAAATAGATGCACAACGCAATAATGAAGAATAACACAATGTTGATGTAAAATGACCAACGATACCATGTTTTTTTACTCATTTGTTGTAACATATCACTCGCCATGCTATTAACTCCTTTTAGTACACACTACATAATAGAATTGCTATTTGAAGGTTATGCTCCTACGGGCGTGTAGAAATCCTCTGTAACCAAATAAAATAAAAAAAAAGAGGATTTCTTGATTTTTCCTAAAGTGATGAGGTTTGCTGCTAAGATGCGGATGGCGAGGTATCGTCGTCGGTTGTGGA
>Ga0180433_10000465_pt1 | contig 69584 bp, 43 predicted proteins | sample SS_ome_8_FD_132980 | JGI IMG/M metagenome (GOLD analysis project Ga0180433, IMG submission 132980) | Hypersaline lake sediment archaeal communities from the Salton Sea, California, USA - SS_1_D_1 metaG | ecosystem: Environmental > Aquatic > Non-marine Saline and Alkaline > Hypersaline >...
CCGTTCCCTCCAAAGCCGCATTCCGACACCTGCAGACGTTCCTGCGGTCTGGGCGGGGGCAAGCCCCGCCCCTACACGTTGCTGAAATCTGAAGGCTGAGATCGGTTTCGAACATACGGGGAAAGTCATGATCGATGACCGCCTTGGAGGGCGAGGGTCCTCCCGAGCCAAAACACAGCCGGCTCGCCAGGAGGCTCGCCCTCCAAGTTTTCATGGTTTCCGGGAGAGCCGAAGGCTCATGGTTTACTACTATCTGAAATCCCTACGCGGTGTCCTCCGTCCCCTGCCCGTCTCGCAGGGAGCCCCGCGCCTCCCGGAAACCGCTCAAGCTCCGCCCCGGATCGGCCGATGTAACTCGGAGAACGTTTCGGATTTTCCAAGAGAAGGAGGCATCGATGGAGGAAGTGAGCCGCCGCTCGTTCGTCCTGGCCGCTCTCGCCTTCGTTGCCGGAGGGTGCGCGAAAGGGTTCTACCTGGGGGGCGGGGGACACGTCATCGGGCGCCCCCCCGAGAAGGCGGAGGAAGGCCCGGAGAAGAACGCCAATCCCCTCCATCTCTCCCGGAAGGACCCCGTCTACACCGGCGACCCCGACGACGGCTGGATGCCCGATCTCGACCCCGTTCCGCGGGCCCTCTGGGCCCCCGCCGCGCCCATCCGCGGCCGCCTCCAGTCCATCGGACGCGTCAGCCGGATCACCGTCCACCACGAGGGGTCCGGAACCGCCGCCACGCATCTCGGCTTCGACGAGGTGGCAGCCGACCTCCAGGACATCCGCCGCGTCCATCTCCGGGACATGAACGCCGGAGACATCGGCTACCACTACGTCATCGACCGCGCGGGACGCATCTGGGAAGGGCGTCCGGCGAGGTACCGCGGGGCCCACGCCGGCGGCGAGGCGAACCGCGAGAACCTCGGCATCATGCTGCTCGGGAACTTCGACATCCAGCGCCCCGCGAAACGGCAGCTCAAGGCCCTGCGCCTGTTCCTGCTGAAGACGATGAACGGCTTCCGCGTCCCCGTGCGGCGCGTCTTCACCCACCGCGAGCTCAAACCCACCCGTTGCCCCGGCGAGCACCTCCAGCGCTACATGGTGCGGCTCCGCGCCCAACTTTGAGCCCTTCGCCCCCTCGAAGGCCCAGCGGGACTTCCAGGGCATGGCGCGTTGCCACGTTCGCGGTCACCTCGTACCATGACGAGGGAAGGGCGCCCCTTTCGCCCCGGCATCCTCGAGGAGACGTCCATGCTTCGATCGGCCCTCGTCCTCGTTCTCCTTCTTGCGGCGGGCAGCTGCGCGTCCTCGCCCGCCTATTCCCAGGAGCCGCCGAAGGGGAACGAGGAGGCGCCATCCGTGAGCCCCGCGGAACGGGAAGCCCTCGCCCTCGCCCTCCAAAGCCTCAACATGGACCTCGAAGACCTGCATTTCAAAAAGGACGTCGCCCCTTCCGATGACATCCTCCCCGCCGTCCGGAGCGTCCTCGACGACCCCCTCTCCGGGGTCGCGAGAACCGACGCGCTCGCCGGAGATATCGCGGCCGCCGACCCCGCCTCCACCCTGCTTCGCCTCGGAAGCCTGCTTGCCGACGTCCCCGGGACGCTTCCCGGCCCCCCCGCCGGGACGCCCTCCGGGGTCGACGCCTGGAGAAAGGCCCTGGCCCCTCTCGCGACCGATGAGGACAGCGCCGAAAAGGCCGCCTCCACGGCCGCCGGGCTTCCCGCCCCCCTCCAGGCGGCGCTGGCGGATATCGCCGAAACCCTGCCGCGGGCCCATGATCGCGTCCGCCGGGGCTTTGCCGCCCTCTCGCCGGAGGAAAAAGACGTCCTCCGCCAGTGGGGACGGTTGCTCACCATCGCCAACGACGCCTTCCGCAAGGACTTCACGCCCCCGGATCCCGAGCGCGCTTCCGCCTTGCGGGCGATGCAGCCCGGCGTCCCCCCCCTGAAACGCGTTCTGGAAGCGGGCCGCAAGGTGGAGGTCGCAAGCCTGGCCGAGGCGGGAGCCCTTCTCGCGGCGCTGGCCGGGCGGCTGGCCCGAGGGCTTGCGGAGATGGCCGGCGTGGCGGGGAGACTCGGCGCCGCGACCTATTTCCGCATGGAGACGCGCTTCGGCCTGTTGTGGATCCGGGCGGGAAGGTTCACGCGCACCCAGAACGCCGGCGCGACGTTCCTGATCGATCTCGGCGGCGACGACGTCTACCCCGAGGCGGTAAGCGGCGGCGCCCGGGGGGACCCCGGCCGGCCTCTCTCCCTGCTGGTGGACCTGGGCGGCGACGACGTCCACGTGACGGGGGCCTGGGGAGGGCCGGGAAGCGCCTTTCTCGGCGCGTCCGCCTTCCTGGACGTCTCGGGGAATGACGTCTACCGGGGCGGGGACCTGTGCCAGGGAGCGGCCCTGTTCGGCGCGGCCACGTTCGTCGACGAAAGCGGTGACGACGACTACCGGGCGGGCGCCTTCTGCCAGGGGGCGGCCTCCTTCGGCGTCGCGCTCCTGGCCGACAAGGGGGGGAAGGACCGCTACCTCGCCGGCGAGTTCGCCCAGGCGTTCGCCCGGACGCTCGGTGCCGCTTGCCTCCACGACCGGGCCGGCCATGACAGCTATCGTGCCGGCGGGCGGACACCCTATCTCCCGCTCTACGAGGATCGCCACTTCTGCCATTCCCAGGGGTTCGCCATCGGGGTCCGGGAGCACGGGGCGGCGGGCGGGATCGCCCTGTTGCTGGACGAGGCGGGGAACGACGTCTACGCCGGCGAGGTCCACGGCCAGGGAGCGGCGTGCTGGTACGGGCTCGGCATGCTCGTCGACCGCTCGGGCTGCGATCGTTATTCCCTGACGTTCAACGGCCAGGGGGGCGCCGTGCACTCGTCTGCGGGCATCCTGATCGACGAGGGGGGGGACGACAGCTACGTGCTGGACGACGGCATGGGCCAGGGCGCGGGGCACGACCTCGCCGTGGGCGTGCTGTCGGACCGCGGCGGGATGGACCGGTACCTGTGCCGGGGCGCTTCCCAGGGGGTCGGGCTCACCAACGGCGTGGGGATTCTGCTCGAGCGGGCGGGGAACGACGTCTACGCGGCCGGCGCAGGCCTTTTCCAGGGCGGTGGAAGGGCGCAGAGGGGGTATGGCAGCATCGGGTTGTTCGTCGATCTTTCCGGGCGGGACGCCTACGCCTCCGGACCGCCGGGCGTGGTGCCGGGCCTTCGGGGAGACGGGGAGGTCTGGCACCTCGGCGCGTTCGGCTGCGGCGTGGATCTCGGGCAGGGAAGCGAACGCGGCTCGGGCAAGGGTTGGGAGAGACGCCCCGTGGAACCCGGGGAGACGGACCTGCCCGAGGGATATGCGTACACGAAGGAGCGATTCGACGAATTGTTCGCCGTGGCGTCGCTTTGGGACGTCGGCGTGGACCGTCCGCGGGTGGCCGCGGCCCGGGGAGAGCTCATCGCGTGGGGGGAGCGGGCCCTTCCCCACCTGGAGCGCATGATGGGCCGCTGGGGAGGGTTGCACTTTTATGCGCTGGACGGCGTCCTTTGCGGGATCGCCGAGGATCACGGCGAGGAAGTCCGGGAACTCGTGCTTCGCTCCCTGGGGAGTCCCGATTCCATCACGCGGGCCAACGCGTTCCGGCTTGCCGGCAAGCTGGCGCTCCGGGAAGCCTCTCCCATCCTGTTGCAGCACCTGAAGGACCCCGCCTGGCGGGGCTATGCCGTGGGGCCGGTCGGCGAGCTCGGTCTAGAGGAGGCCGTTCCCGTTCTCGTGGCCTGGCTCGACGAGGGGCCCGACGCCTCGGCGGCTCTTTCCGCGTTGCGTGCGCTGGGCAGGATCGCGGACCCCTCCTCGCTTCCGGCGGTGATGAAGCGTTTCACGGAGGAGGCGTTCCCGGTGAGGTTTGCGGCCGTCCGCGCTGCTTCCCGGTTCGGGCGCGACGCCGTGGACCCGCTCGTGGACCGCCTGCAGGCTTCGGACGCGTCCGTCCGCGAAAAGGTCCATGCGCTCCAGGCGCTTCGTCTGACGGAACCGGCATGCAAGGACGCTTCCCTCTTCGCCCACGTCGAGTGCTGGATGGATCATGAAGATTGGCGGATCCGGGCGGAAGCGGCGAAGCTCGCGGCGTCGTTCCCCTCCTCCTTCTCAGTGGAATCCCTTTTGAGATCGAGACTTGAGAAGGAGACCCACGCCTATGTCCGGGGTGTGCTCCGCGCCGAGCTGGCCATTTCGGCCGGGAAGGCGGATCGGGACCCCTCTCTGCGATCGGGAATCGTGGACTATCCGGAATACGATGAGGATTGATTCCCTGGTTTTTCACTTTGTGAAAAACCAAGCGGCCGCCTCTTGCGGAGGGCGATGACGCAGGGAAGAGGAACGCCCCTGGACCGGGCCGGATTCATTTCTTTCTGGCGGCCTTTTTCTTTTTCACGGCCTTTTTCTTCTGGGTCGCCTTTTTCTTCTTGGCGGGCTTCTTCTTGGCGGCTTTCTTCTTTTTGACGGCCTTTTTCTTCTTGGCGGGCTTCTTCTTGGCGGCTTTCTTCTTTTTCGCGGGTTTTTTCTTCTTGGCGGTTTTCTTCTTCCTCGTTTTCTTCTTTCTGGATTTGATCATGCTGGAGAGGATCTGCTCCCGTGCGATGCAGGTCTCGCAAAGCTCGCGTTCCGGGAACCTTGCGATTTCCGCCCAGGGAATCTCCTGAAAACAGGACTGGCAAAACCCGAAATTGTCCGAGGCCATTCTTTCCAGGGCCTGATCCACATCCTTGAGCATTTGCTTGCGGTCCTTGGGCACCGTGCGAAGGAGCCAGGAAGGCATTTCCTCCTTCGGCATCTTTTTCCCGCTGAGGGCTTTTTCCAGAATCGCCTTTTTTCGTTGCAGAAGTTCCTTGGCCAGACCAAGTTGTTCATTGTCCATGATTCACCCAGTCTTTCTTCATCACAAGGGAATTCCGCTCGCCGATATACAAATGGAAGCGTTTTTCCGACGTTTCGTCAAGGAAAATCCACGGCCACCAGCCGGCGATGGAAGGTCAGGGGCCCGGATTCCGTGATCAGGATGTCGACTGGAACATCATGGGATTTACGGAGTAAGGATTCGACCCGCTGGAGGTCGAACGCGACGCCCACGCGAAGCGCCCGTGGCGCGGACACCAGGAGTCTGTCGTAAAACCCTCCGCCGTAACCGATTCTGTATCCCAGGGGCCCGAAAGCCACACCGGGAACGATGATGATGCCGAGGTCGGTGGCCTCGACCGAGGAACAGGTTTCCACGGGTTCCATGATTCCAAGATCGTTGGGCTCCAGAGAGTTGTGCAAGTTCTCGACTGCATGGAGCGTCAGCCTTCCCGGACCGGCCATGCGGGGAAGGGCCACGGGGATTTCCTGGGAGATGGCCTCCTCCATCATGGGAATCGTGTTCACCTCGGTTTTCATCGTGTGGAAGAAAAGAACCGGCCCCCGCCCCGGCCATTGCCGGAGGGAAAACAAGTGTTCCCGGATCGCCCGGCTTCGTGTCTCCCTTTCTTCCGCCGACAGCGCGTCCCGGCGCTCGAGAATTTCCAGTCTCTGTTCTTTCTTCGTCATTTTCGGGAAAACCAACCCAACATTCTCGACAGGAACCCCCGGCGGGCGGTTCTTCGCGAGGACCGCCGTCCGGAACCGGCGGCCCTGCTTCGTCCGCTCGCCTTCCGCTTTCCTCTGGGCCGCATGCCGGCGCGGAGGGGAGGTTTGCCTTCCTTCAGCCGCACCAGGTCGGTCTTCAAGTCGAGGCAATTCGCATATCGCTGGTCGGGTTGCTTGGCCATGGCCTTCAGGATCACCTCTTCCAGGCCCTCGGAACTCCCGGGGTTCAGATCGCGGAGGGGTGCGGGGGGATGGTTGCAGACCTGATCCATGATCATGACGGCATTGACGCCCGTGAAGGGAGGCTTTCCCGCCGCGAGGCGGTAGAGGGTGGCGCCCAGGGAAAAGATGTCCGAGCGCGCGTCGACGGCCTTGGAGTCGTGGACGCCTTCGGGGGAAATGTAGTTCGGGGTTCCGAAGACGGAGCCCGCCACCGTGAGCTCCTCCCCTGATTGCTGCTGCTTGGCCAGACCGAGATCGAGGAGCTTGAGGGTCCCCCGGGAGGAAAGGATGAAGTTCCCCGGTTTCACGTCCCGGTGGACGAGGCCTCTTTCGTGGGCGTAGGCCAGGGCGTCCGCGGCCTGGATGCCCAGATGGATGATCCGTTTTTCTTCGAGGGGGCTGGAGCCGACGTCGCTCAAGGCCTTGCCCTCGGCGAACTCCATGACGTAGTAGAGGAGTCCGCCCTCTTCGCCCGCCTTCAGCGCCTTGACGATGTTGGGATGGGAGAGGGAGAGGGCGGCGGAGGATTCCCGGAGGAAGCGCGTCTTGAACTCGGGAATCCGGGCCATCTTGGGGGAGAGGACCTTGATGGCCACGGGGGCCTTCGAGGCGAGATGGATTCCCTTGTAGACGACGCCCTGGGCCCCCTTGCCCAGGACCGCGACCGCCTTGAATCCCGGGATCTTCACCGGCTTCTTCTTGGCCATTTCGACCTTCGACGGAATGAAGTCGGGCTATCCCTCGTTCTCGACCGGACAAAATCCCCGGAGTATACTTTACGGACAGGGAAAAACGCATCATCTTTTGCCGGATCGGAGGATCGAAGCATGGCGATTTTCAAAGCCTATGACATACGGGGCGTCTACCCGTCCGAGCTGGACGAGAAGAAGGCCGCGTCCATCGGGCGGGCCTTCGGCGCCGTCATCGGCGCAGGACCCATCGTGGTGGGACGGGACATGCGTCTCTCTTCGCCGTCCATGCGGGACGCCCTCGTGGCCGGTCTCGCGGCGGTCGGGGTCGACGTGTGGGACGTGGGTATGATCTCGACGCCCATGCTCTACTTCGCCGTGAGCCACCTGGAAGCCGCCGCCGGCGTGGTCGTGACGGCTTCCCACAATCCGTCCCGCTACAACGGGTTCAAGATGTGCCGGGAGAGGGCCATCCCCATGAGCGAGACCTCCGGCCTGCTCGACGTCAAGCGCTTCAGCGAGGAAGGCGTGGCGGACGCGGAGAAACCCGGAACCGTGGAGGAACGCGACGTCCGCGAGGCGTACGAGGAACACGTCGCCTCCTTCGCGAAGGAGGGGCGCCCCATCGACGTCGTCGTGGACAACAGCAACGGGATGGCCGGCCTGACGCTCGGCGGCATCTTCTCGCGCCTGAAAGCCCGTCTCGAGCCCCTCTATTTCGAGCCGGACGGCTCCTTTCCCCACCACGAGGCCAACCCCTTGAAGAAGGAGAACCTGCAGGACGTGATCCGGGCGGTGAGGCGCACGAAGGCGGATTTCGGCGCCTGCCTCGACGGCGACGCCGACCGTTGCGTTTTCGTGGACGAGTCGGGCGTCCCCGTTCCCGGCGACGTCGTCACCGGCCTGATCGCCTCCCGGATCCTCGAGGAAGAAGGCCCCGCGGCCGTCGTCTACGACCTCCGGTCCACGCATGCCGTCCCGGAGGAGATTGCTGAACGGGGCGGCACGCCCGTGAGGGAGCGCGTGGGGCATTCCTTCATCAAGAGCACCATGCGCAAGCACGACGCTCCCTTCGCCGGCGAACTCTCGGGGCACTACTACTTCCGCGACCATTCCTTCGCCGACTGCGGAGAGTTGGCCCTCGTCAAGATGATCAACATCGTGTCCAACGCCGAGGAACCCCTCTCCGCCCTCGTGGCGCCCTTGCAGCGGTATTTCCTGTCCGGGGAGGTGAACTTCCGCGTCGAGGACAAGGACGCCAAGATCAAGGAACTCGCGGAGGTCTTCGCGGACGCGAAGATCGATTTTCTCGACGGCGTCACCGCCGAGTACGAGGACTGGTGGTTCAACGTCCGCAAGTCCAACACCGAGCCCATGCTCCGGCTCAACCTCGAAGGCAAGACCAAGGAAGCCATGGAAAAGGGCATGAGCCGCGTTCTGGGCGTGCTGGGAACACCGGTCTGACCCCCGCGGGGGCCGGAAGGGTCCCCAGTCGAAGGCCGAAGGTTCAAAGCCGAAAGAGGAGCCATGTTCCGCGTCGTTACCGATACGATCCGCCTGAAGACCGGCCGGGAGATGCAGATCGAGGACATCACCGGGAAGGTCGAAGAGCGACTGAAAGCGTCGAAACTCTCCGACGGAACCGTCACCGTCTTCGTGCCCGGCGCCACCGGCGCCGTCACCACTGTGGAATACGAGCCCGGTCTCGTCTCGGACCTGGAAGAGGCCTTCGAGAAGGTCGCCCCCCGGCATCAGGAATACGGGCACAACGCCCGCTGGGGGGACGGCAACGGCCATGCGCACGTCCGCGCCAGCCTCCTGGGTCCCGGCCTCACCGTCCCCTTCTCCGCCGGACAGATGATCCTCGGCACCTGGCAGCAGATCATCTTCGTGGATTTCGATCCCCCCGCCCGCGCCCGCGAGATCGTCCTCCAGTTCATGGGCACCTAGAAACCCTGGTCGATGACCGCCTTGCAATGTTGTTTTCGCGAGAACCCTTTCCAGGCAAGTCACGCAAGTCATGGAACACAGAGGGATCAGAGGAATCAGAGAGGGTCGAAGGGCGAAAGGCGAAAGCACATGGACCTTGGACCTTGGACTTCTTCTCTCTGCGTTCTCTGTGTCGAAGACGTGCCCGCTGTGGCGCGGCTCTGCTGCTTTAGGAAGTAGGGATGGTAGTCAGCCATGAGCCTTCGGCTCTCCCGGAAACCATGAAAATTTGGAGGGCGAGCCCCTTCGACTTCGCGCAGGGTTGTGGTGAGCCTGTCGCCCTTCGACGTGACTCAGGGCGATGGTGAGCCAGGTCGAACCATCGAACCACTCCTGGCGAGCCATGGTATGGGCTCGGGAGGACCCTCGCCCTCCAAGGCGGTCATCGATCATGATTTTCCCGAATTTTCGGAATAGATTGTAGCGGCAGCTATCTCCTACCCACCCACTCAACCACTCAATCACCCAACGACCCAACCCCCTAGATTCCTGGCCACCCAACCCCAAGATCCTTTGCCTTCCCTGAACCAGAGACGACTCGCCTCGTTTCGTGCCTGACTACTTCCCCCCCTTCCGCGCCCCCGCGAGCGCGGCCAGTCTTTTCCTGGCCCCTTCGAGGGTGGGGTCGGCCTTCAGCGCCTTGCGGTAGGCGCCGGTCGCCTCTTCCACCCGGCCGAGACCCTCGAGGCAACGGCCGCGGTCCTCGTGAATGGCCCCCGTCTCGGGATGGGAAAGAAGCAAGGCTCTTTCCAGGTGGCGCAATCCCTCCTCCCGGGACAGGGTCTCCGGATGCGACGCCGCGATCCGGCCCAGCATTCGATGGGCCCCGCGCGCCTGGGGCCACGCGTTCACCGCCCGCCGGAAGTCCTCCACCGCGCGCTTCCGGTTGTTTTCCGCCATCCACTGGTACAGGCCCATCACGGTGAACACGCGTCCCCGCTCGGGGCCCTCCAGGCCTTCCTCCCGGAGCGCCCGCGGATAGTGGGCCTGGATGTCGAAGTAGGCCTTCACGAAATCCTCGTTGCCTTCCCCCCCCCCGGCCATCGAGGCGCCGCGAAGGAGATAGGCGCGGGCCCGGAGACACTTCGCTTCCAGATCGAGCGAGGGCGCGAGGGCGATCGCCTCGCCCGCCGTCTCCACCGCTTCCGCGTACCGTTTCAGGGCCAGTTCCGCGCGGCCCCGAAGCAGGAAGCCCCGCCCCCCGAACGTCGACGCGCCTCCCGCCGCTTCCAGCGCCGACAGGCAGGCCTCGTTGCGGCCGGAAAGGTGCATCGCTTCCAGCCGCCGGATCTCCATCCCGGCATCCGGCGCGCCTTTCCGCGACAGGGCGCGCTCCCAGGATCGCGCCGCCTCCTGGAACCGGAAAAGGGCTTCCGCCGTCTCGGCGCGGCGCGCTTCCACTTCCCAGCTGTCCGGAACCAGCGCCGAAAGCCTCGCCAGGTCCGACAGCGCCTTGTCGAGTTCCCCCCGCTCGATCCTAAGGCGGGACCGGAGCCGGAAGACCCGGGGCTCCTCGGGCAAGAGCCCTGCGGCCGCGTCGAGGTCGGCCAGCGCCTCCCCCGCCCTCTCGGCGACCTCCAGGAGCGCTTCCGCGCGCAGGAGCCGGGCGCGACCGTGTCCGGCGTGCCACGCCACCACGCGGTCCAGATCGGCGAGCATCGCGCGCGTCGCCCCGGTCCTTTGAAGGGTCAGCGCCCTCTCCCACCGCGCTTCCCACAACCCGGGCCGTTTCTCCACGGCCTCGTCCAGGAGGGCCTTCGCTTCGCGCACGCGTCCCAGGCCGCGCAACGCGGACGCGTGAAGCACCGGGAGCCTCGCGGGGACCAGCACCGGCGCTTCTTCCAGGCCGTCCAGCGTTGCGAGGCACGCTTCATGCCGGCCTTCGGCCAGGAGCCGCCGCGCTTCCACCCAGCGCCGCGCCGGATCCTCCGCCGGGAAACCGGCCTCCCCGAGACGTTTCCGGACCTCTGCCACCCGGTCGAGATCGAGCAACAGATCGATCTCCAGAAGCCGCGCCGCCCCCCCCTCGAGCAGGGAGCCGCCTTGCAGGCGGGCCAGCGCCTCCGCAAAGCGGCCGAGACATCGAAGCGTCGCCGCGGAGAGGAGGCGGAGACGCGGGCGTTCCGGGAATTCGGGGTCGACGGCTTCCAGGGTCCGATCCAGGGCCTTCAAAGCGCGTGCATAGGCCCCGAGCTCGAACAGGGCCCACCCCATGATCGACCAGACGGCGGGGCCGGGGTCTGCGGCGTCGGCTTTTCGGGCCCAGGCCAGGGCCGGCTCGGGCCGCGAGAGCGCGCGGGACACGCGGGCCAGCCCCAGGAGGCCGGCTGGATGGTCCGGCGTTTGATCCACCAGGCGCTGGAAGTCCCTTTCCGCTCCGGGAAGGTCCTGCAAGGCGAGCTGGGCTCGGGCGCGGTAGAGTAGCGCGTCCGCATCCCCCGGTCGGAGGCGGAGGATGTCGTCCGCCACGGCGCGCAGGGCTTCGTGCCGGCGCAAACGGTGCAGGGCGCGTGCTTCCAGGCGCCGGGCGTGAAGCCGCAGGGTAGGGGAGGTGGAAGCGAGGCGGGCGTGGGCGAGGGCTTCCTCGGCTTTGTTTTCGTCGAGAAGGCGGCTGGCGCGGACGAGATTGGCGCCCGGCAGGCCGGGATCGAGGGCGAGGCCCCGCGCGGCGTCCCGCAGGGCCTCTTCCTCCTGCCCGAGCCGAAGATGCCCCAGGGCCATGATTTCGAGTGCGCGGAGGTGATGGGGGACGAGGTCCCGCAGGTCCCCGGCGGCTTCCACGGCCTTTTGGTTCTCGCCGGCTTCCAGGTAGAGGCCGGCCAGCCGTTCGAGGGTTTCGCGATCCCGGGGAGAGAGGCGGCGTGCTTTTTCGAGGACGTCGGCGGCGTCGGGGCTCCGGCTCGCGGCGAGGGCGAGTCCGAGCTCGCGGAGCGCCTCGAAGGAAGCGGGGGCGTTCTGGAGGGCAACGCGCGCCCGGTCCGCGGCCTCCTCGAAGCGGTCCAGGGCTCGAAAGGCCCGGGCCTTCCAGGTCTCCACGTCGTTTTCTTCCGCGCCGAACCGGCGTGCGGCCTCGAGGTCCGCCAGGGCCTTATCGGGTTCGCCCATGCCGATTCTGGCCCGGGCGCACAGGAGGAGGGTTTCCGGATGGGCGGGCTCGATGTCCAGGGCCTTGCGGCAGGATTCGAGGGCCTTGGGGAATCGTCCCTGTTCGAGGTAGGTGGAGGCCCACATCAGGTTGTACTGGAGGTGCCTTCCGGCCTCTTCGTGGTCCCGTTTGAGCTGGAGCAGCTGCTCGCGTTCGCGGGGATCGGTGGGTTCGAGTTCGGAGACGCAACGGATTTCTTTTCGGGCCTCGGCGAGGCGGCCTTCCCGGAGATGGGTGAGGCCGAGGAAGAGATGGACGCGCGGGTTGTCGGGATGGTGCCGGAGGGCTTCCTTCAGGAGTTGCAGGGCGCGGGGAAAGCGTTCCTGCTTGAGGGCCAGCTGGCCGAGTCCGGTGAGCGCGTCGGCGTACCGTTTCTCGGCCTCGGGATCCGGAAGCCGGGAGGCGAGGAGCCGGCGGGCGGTTTCCAGGTCCTCGCGCGCGTTTTCCTTGGCGCCACTTCGCATCCGGACCTCGCCGCGGCGTAGCAGGGCGAGGTCGAGGAGGGGGTCGAACCTCAGCGCGGCGGTGAAGTCGGCGTCCGCCTGTTCGAGATGCCCGCGGCGGAAGTGGATTTCGCCGCGTTTGGTGAGGGTGATGGGGTCTTCCGGGATCAGGTCGAGGGCGCGGTTGTAGGCGTCGAAGGCCTTGTCGAAGTTGCCGGCCTGGAAGTGGCGGTCTCCCTCGGCGGAGAGTTCGCGGCCGCGGCGTCGGTCGTGGCGTTCGGTGTCCGCGGACGCGGGGGGGGCGGCATCGCGGAGGAGGGCCTGTCGTGCGAGCAGGGCGCCGACGGAGGCGAGGGCGAGGAAGAGGATGCCGTAGAGAAGCCGGCGGGCGCCGAGGAGTCGAAGCCCGCGTCGCTTGAGCATGGGGACGCTGGCGGTGACGGATTCACCCTTGAGGACGCTCTGGAGGTCGGCGCGGAATTCCGCGGCCGTGGCGTACCGCCGGGAGGGTTTTCGTTCCATGGCCTTGAGGACGACGGCCTCGAGTCGCGCGGGGATGCGGTTGTTGATGTCCCGGGGTCTCGGGAAGTCTCCGCTGATGACGTTCTTGAGGACGAGATGGACGTCCTCGCCCTCGAAGGGATGGGTGTAGGTGAGGAGGTTGTACAGGGTGAGGCCGAGGGAATAGATATCGGATCGGACATCCACGGCGGGGCGTCCGGCGGCCTGTTCGGGCGACATGTACTTGGGGGTCCCGGCGAGGGCGCCGGTCTGCCGGAGGCCCGTCACGCCGCGGGCCAGCCCGAAATCCGCGAGGTAGGCCCTGCCGTCGTCGTCGACGAGGATGTTCTGGGGTTTCACGTCGAGGTGGACGAGGCCCTTGTCGTGGGCGTATTCGAGGGCGTCGAGACACTGGATGACGACGTTCACCGAGGTCCGGAAGTCGATGAGCTCTTCCTTCCAGAAGAGGTCGAGGGGTCGTCCCTCGATGTACTGCATGGCGATGAAGTAGGTGCCTCGCTCCTCGCCGATTTCATAGAGGGAGACGATGCGCTCGTGATGGAGGTTCCGCGCGGTCTCGGCTTCCCGCAGGAAGCGGCGGACGCGGTCGGAATCCAGGGCGCGGATGGCGGGGAGGACCTTGAGCGCGACCTTCCGTCTTTCCCGGGGATCCCAGCCTTCGTAGACGACGCCGGATCCGCCGCGTCCGATTTCCCGGAGGATCCGGAAGCGTCCGAGGGTTTCCTTCTTGGGGATCTTGCGCGTCGCCATGGTCGTCTCCGACACGGATTCTACAAGATTCCGGTGTGTGGAGGAGCCACGGATTACACGGATGGCCCGGATGGAGTGGCCACGGATGACACGGAGGGCGGGGACATTCCCGTGTAGATCATCCCTCCCGCTGCTGGATGAAGCGCGCGACGTCCTTTTTCTTGCGGTCGATGTAGCGCTGGGCGTCTTCCCGCGAGTCGAACGCGCGGTTGGTGGTCGCCCATTCCTTGCGGGAGCGTTCGAGCTGCTTCTGCCGGCGGGAGGAGAAGTAGAGGAAGGAGACGAGGGTCTTCACCCGGAACTTCTTTTTTCCTTTCTCGCTCCGTCTAAGGAAGATCTTGGCGAGCTGGGTGCCGGCGTCCTGGAAGAGGTGAACGTTGCGGACCTGGTCGAATGTCCATTCCATGTCGCCTTGTCCTTCCCCTGTCGGGGATCGAGGCCGTCTTCACGCGCGCTCCTGCTCGCGGTCGAGCTTTCGCATCATGTCCAGGGCCCAGGGGTCGCTCCGGTTGAGCGCGAGCAGGCGTTGGCAGGCTTTCCGGGCGTCGCCGAAGTTTCTCCGGTTGAAGCTCTTCTGGACGAGCTCGCGGAGCGTGGCCTGGGAAGCGGGGATGTCGCCCCGTTTCTTCTGGAGGGAGGAGACGTCGAAGAGGGGGTCGAGGCGTTCCGGGTCGGCCTCGACGGACTGTTTCAGGAGGGCCGCGGCCTTCTCCAGCTTGTTCACCGAGCGGTAGAGGACGGCGGCGTCTCGGAAGGCGGTGGCGGCCTCGTGCGCGCGTCCCGTCTTCATGAAGACCTTCCCCAGCCCGTTCCGGACGCTCGGGTCGAAGGGGTCGAGTTCGATGGCTTTCTGGAAGGCGCGCTGGGAGAGGTCGAGGTTTTTCTGGTCGAAGGCGATGTTGCCGAGTTCCGCGAACTCGCTGATGGCCTCCTCGTTTTCGCCGCCGCGCTGCAGCGTGTCGGCGAGCTGCTCCCGGGCGTCGAGGTCCGCCGGCACCAGATCGACCAGTTTGCGGAGGGGTCCGATCTTCTGCTCGGGGGGGTCTTTCTCGTTGAAGTTGTCGATCAGCGCCCTCAGGTTCTCGACGGCCTTCTTCTCGTCGCGCTTGGAGAGGTAGGCGTCGGCGAGCCACTCGCGGGCCAGGAGGTTGCCCGGTTCGATGGCCACGAGATGCTCGTAGACATTGATGAGGAACTGCCAGTTGATGGAGTTCTCCAGGACGCCGGAGGAGGTGAGGATGTCGGCGAGGGTCTTGTACCGCTGCACGGCTTCCTGCGTCCGGCCCATCTTGGTGAGGGCGCCGGCGAGCCGGAAATGGGCGTCGATGTTCTCGTTGTCGATCTCGAGCATCCGCCGGTAGGTGGCGATGGCTTCCCCGGGGTCCTCGTCGCGCTCGCAGATCTCGGCCAGCGATTCGTAGAGGATCAGCCCCTGGATGTCGTCCCCCGCCTCGAGGTAGAGTTCCGCCAGCGCGCCCAGGAGCTTCGGGTCTTCCCCGGCCTTTTGCTCGAGCTTGACGGCCAGGGGAATGGCGTCGGAGGCGCGGCCCGAAAAACGGTACTTGGAGATGAGGGAGAGACCTTCCCGGCGAATCTCCTCGTCCGCCCCCAGTTGGAACAACGTCTCCAGAAGCTGCTCGTGGGCTTCCAGGTCCTCCGGGTTCATGGCGACGATCTTCTTGTAGTGGGCCGTCGCCTCCTTCGTCTTCCCGCTTTCCAGCGAGACCTTGCCCAGCGTCTTGTACCGCGTCACCGATTCCTTCTGCTTCTTCAGCCTCTCGTAGGCCTGCGCCAGCCAGAGGCTGATCTTGGGATTGTTGATCCCCAGTTCCTCGGCGCGCTCGTAGAGCTTGATGATCTTCGAGATGCCCGCCTCCCGGTTCCCCCGCCCCTTGGCCGTCACCAGCTTCGCCGCCTCGATCAGCTCCCGGGCGTTGCGGGAGCGCAGGTACCCCTCGTCGATGAGGTCCTTCATGATCTTCAGGGCGTTGAAACTGCTCATCCGGGCGCGGTCGATCACCTCCTCCACGTCCCGCAGTCCGTCCACCCAGCGCAGCAGTTCCTCCTTCAGGGTCCTGCGGAATTCCGGATCGGGCTTCTTCTTCAGGACCAGGACGTCCTTCATCGAGGGAAGGATCTTCTTGATGTTCTCCCACTCGTCGATCCGGCGGGCCGCCTCCATGACCAGCGCGCCCGCGTTCAGGCTGACCTTCTTCGAGTTCTCGTCGAGGGAAAAGGTCCCCGCCGGCGGCTCGCCCGCCGTGAACTCGCAGAAGACGTCCTCCCATGTGAACAGCTCGCAGATCTCCTCGGTGACCTGGAAGGTCAGCGCCTTCACCAGGTCGTCGGTCGAGATCCGCTTCATCTTCAAAAGCATCCCCCCCAGTTTCTCCCCTTCCGCTTTCTGCCGGGCCATCGCCTCCTTCAGCGTCCCCTCGTCGATCACCTTGGTCTTGAGGAGGGCCTCCCCCATCATCGTGGCCTTCATCGGCGTGTGGACGAGATTGATGTTCCCGTCCCGGAACAGGACGAGCTTCTCCTGGCCCTTCGACTTGACGCGGAGCACCCCCGTACGCCGGTTGTCGGCGAGACTCTGGAAGATGTTCGGCAAGTCCAGGATGTTCAGGTTCGTCCGGCTTGTCATCCGACACTCCCGGTCGGCCGGGAAGAATGGCCGGGATGGACTCGCGCCGGTCGGGGTGAGGACTCGATTTTCGGGCCTCAACGCAAGCCGGAAAGGAAGGTACGCCAACACTTCCGGCCCCTCCGGCACGATTTCGACGCCATTGTACCCCCCCCCGGCCGCCTGTCAAGCCGCAACCACCGCGGGAGGACTCTCACCGCCGGGAACGCCGAGGACGAAGAGGGGCTCCTGGTCGGGTGGGTACGAGGTTGCCGCCGCTGAAAAATACCTTGACAAAAGGCCCTTCCGAGAGGAAACTATAAAATTTGCAGAATGCAGGGGGGGCTCCGCGAGAGGTGGGACGCGTCCCACTTTTTTATTTTCTCCGGCGCGCCGGGGACGGGGGCGATGCGTGCATGGTTCAAAAGGTTGTCTGAGGGCGCGGCATGAACGGCGAATTGCTCAGAATCGTCGACGCGATCCACCGGGACAAGGACATCGACAAGGAGGTCATCTTCACGGGCCTCGAACAGGCTCTCTTGTCCGCCGCCCGGAAACGGTTCGGCCAGGAGGAGGACCTCATCATCACCATCGACCGCGATTCGGGCGCCATCCGGGCCACGGCCGAAGGCCGGGAGGTCGACCCGAACGAGCTCGGGAGAATCGCCGCCCAGACCGCCAAGCAGGTGATCATCCAGAAGATCCGCGAGGCCGAACGAGACGTCATCTTCACCGATTACGAGACTCGGCGGAAGGACATCCTCCACGGGACCGTCACACGCGTCGAAGGACCCAACGTCATCATCAATCTCGGCAAGGCCGAGGGCATCCTCCCCAAGAAGGAACAGATCCCGGACGAACCCTACAACGTTGGCGACCGCCTGCGCCTCTTCGTCGTGGACGTCAAGAAGATCGGCCAGAAGGTCAAGATCATCGTCTCCCGTTCCCATCCCGAACTCATCCGCCGCCTGTTCGAGATCGAGGTCCCTGAAATCGCCGACGGCATCATCGAGATCCGGAACCTCGTCCGCGAGGCCGGCTACCGGACCAAGATCGCCGTGACGTCCCAGGACCCGAAGGTAGACAGCGTCGGCGCCTGCGTCGGCGTGCGCGGCGCCAGGATCAAGAGCATCATCGACGAACTCGGCGGCGAGAAGATCGACATCATCCGGTGGAACGACGCCCCGGACACCCTGATCTCCAACGCCCTGAAGCCCGCCCAGGTCCGCCGGATCGACCTTGACGACATGAACGAACGGGCCACTGTCATCGTCGACGAGGACCAGCTCTCCCTCGCCATCGGGAAACGCGGGCAAAACGTCCGCCTCGCCTCCCGCCTCGCGAAGTGGGAAATCGACATCATGACCGAGGAGGAGGTCGAGGATCGGAAAAACAGGGTCCTCGAGGAATTCCGCCTCGTCGAGAGCCTCTCAGAAGCCGAGGCCCAGATCCTCTACGAGGCCGGATACAACTCGCTCGCCGAAATCGCCGAACGTGGACTGGAAACCCTCAAGTCCATCGCCGGCATCGAGGACGAGAGAGCCGAGGAACTCATCGAGGCCATCAACGACTTCGCCCGGGAATCCATCCGGGCCCGCATGGAAGCCGCCGAAGGCGGAGAAGAGGCTCCCGCCGCGGAGGGCGCGGGCGAGGCGGGGGAGACGCCGGAAGCCGCCGGAGCGGAAGAAGAGGCTCCCGCCGCGGAGGGCGCGGGCGAGGCGGGGGAGGAGAACGAGACACGACCATCGCCGGCGGGCGCGCCGGAGGAAGCGGAACCCCGGGCGCGCGAACCGGAAGAGGAAGACATCTAGAGGACCGATATCTTGACGTCACGGGCATACCACATCGCGTTCGAGAAGGGGATCGGGATGAAGATCCTCATGGGGATCGCCGCGCGGGCGGGGGTCTCCATCAAGAACCACATGAGTCCGATCGAGGCGGAGGAGGAGCAGAGGCTCCGGGGGGCGGTGGACCGCCTGAAAGAGGAGTTCTTGGAGGATCCGGAGAAGGCCATGCACGTCGAGGTGCCGGAGGTTCCGGCGGAGGAGGAGCCGCCGGTTATGATGCCGGGGGAGGTGGTGGAGCCGGCCCCCGTGGTCCAGGAAGCGCCTCCGAAGGAAGCGCCTCCGGCCGCCGAGGCGGAGGAGAAGGAGCGCGAGGAAAAACGGGAGAAGCCGACGGTCCCCCCGCCGCAAGAAAAGGAAAAGGCCGTCCTCGAGGAGAAGATCAAGGAGAAAAGCGCCACCCGGAAGAAGAAGCGGATCCGCGAGGAAGGCAAGCCGATGGACAGCGCGGAAATCCTCGAGGAGCTCAAGGGACGTTTCCTGTCCGACGCGATGAAGGGCCTGGTGACGCCGGGCCGTCGGCCCGTCCGCCCGCGGGCGGGCCGGGGCCGCCGCATCTCGCGCGGTCCGTCCCGCCGGAGTTCCAAGCCCTTGCAGGCCCCGGCGCAGGCCGACCGGGAGGTCGAGGTCCAGCTGCCCGTGACGGTGAAGGATCTGTCCAAGGCCATCGGGATCAAGGCCAACATGATCCAGAAGCGGCTCATGGAAGACGGGGCCATGCTGAAGCTGAACGATCCCCTGTCGGAGGATCTCATCGAACTCGTGGCCATGGAGTTCGATCGGCAGGTCCAGGTCCGCAAGCCCAAGGACGTGGAGGATCTCGTGCAGGCGAAGGTCGAGGCGACGGGGAAGGAGGAGAACCTCATCCCCCGCGCGCCCGTGGTCACCTTTTTGGGGCACGTGGACCACGGGAAGACCTCGCTGCTGGACCGGATCCGCAAGACCAAGGTGGCCGAGGGGGAAGCCGGCGGCATCACGCAGCACATGTCCGCCTACCGCCTCGAGCACCAGGGCAAGCCCGTGACTTTCCTGGACACGCCCGGCCACGAGGCGTTCACCGACATGCGCGCCCGGGGCGCCCAGGTGACGGACATCGTGGTGCTGGTGGTGGCGGCGGACGACGGCGTGATGCCCCAGACCGAAGAGGCCATCAACCACGCCCGCGCCGCCGAGGTGCCCATCATCGTGGCCCTCAACAAGGTGGACAAGCCCGACGCCAACCCCATGCGCGCCAAGCAGCAGCTGGCGGGTCTGGGGCTGAATCCGGAGGAGTGGGGGGGCGATACCGTGGTGGTGGAGACCTCCGCCGTCACGGGACAGGGCCTCTCGGAACTTCTCGAGATGCTGAATTTGGTGGCGGAGCTCCAGGATTTCAAGGCCGATCCGACGCTGCCCGCCCAGGGGACGGTGCTCGAAGCCAATGTCCACGAGGGGCGGGGCCCCCTGGCCACGGTCATCATCACGCAGGGGACGCTCCACATCGGGGATGTCATGCTGGCCGGCTCGACCTTCGGGCGGGTTCGTGCGCTCTACGACGATCGCGGCCGATCCGTGGAAACGGGAGCGCCGTCGGAACCCCTCGAGATCGCCGGGTTCAACGAGCTCCCCGGCACGGGCGACAGGCTGGTCGTGATGGATGAGGAAGTCTCGGCGAGGGCGGTGGCGGAGGAGCGGGAGCGGCGCGATCGCTCCACGACCGTCCGCAAGCACGTGACGCTGGACAACCTCTTCACGCGCCTCGAGGAAGGGGAGGTCAAGGAGGTCCGGCTGGTGCTGAAAGCCGACGGCCAGGGCTCGCTGGCCGCCCTGCAGGAACAGCTCCTGGGGCTTTCCACACCGGAGGTGAAGGTGCGGATCCTGCACGCCGGGGTCGGCGGGATCAACGAGTCGGACGTCCTCCTCGCGCACGCCTCCGACGCCATCATCGCCGGATTCCACGTCGTTCCGTCCGAGAAGGCCCGCCTCCTGGGCCGGGACCAGGGCGTCGACATCCGGCTGTTCAACGTCATCTACCAGCTGATCGACGACGTCCGGTCCGCCCTGGAAGGAACGCTCGAGCCGGAGAAGGTGGAAGAGGTCAAGGGCCACGTGGAGGTTCGCCAGGTCTTCCGCATCTCCCGGATCGGGAACATCGCCGGTTGCTTCGTTCGGGACGGGCGGATCGAGCGCAACGACAAGATCCGCCTCATCCGCAATGACGTCGTCGTCCTCGACGAGGCGCGGATCGACTCTTTGAAGCGTCACAAGGACGACGTCAAGGAAGTCAAGGAAGGATTCGAGTGCGGCATCAAGATCGCCGGCTACGACGATGTCAAGGTCGGGGACGTCATCGAATCCTTCGTCATCAAGCTGGTGCCGCGGAAACTCAGCCTTTCGGAACAGGGATGACCGTCGGCGTCCTGGAACTGAAACTCGCCGTTCGAGAAGCCCTCTCCCTCAAGGACAAACGGCGTGTGGTCAAGGGGCTCAAGGATCGCCTGCGCTCGCGGTTCGAGGTCGCCGTGGCGGAAGTGGACGCCCAGGACAAACGTCAGACCGTCGTGCTGGGCGTCGTCGTCGTGGGGACCGACGGGCGCACGCTCGGAAGCGTGCTCAACCGCGTCGTCGATTTCGTCCGCCTCCATCCCCAGGCCGTCCTGGTGGACTACGCGATCGAGATGAGATGATGGCCTCCTCCGTCCGACAGAAGAAGGTCGCCGAGAGAATCAAGCAGGAAGTGGCCGGCATCCTCCACACCGAGCTCAAGGACCCGCGCATCGGCATGGCCTCGGTCGTGCGCGTGAAGATCTCCTCCGACCTCAGGGACGCGCGCGTCTTCGTCTCCGTCTATGGAAACGAGAAGGACAAGGAAGAAACCATGCACGGCATCCGCCGCGCCAAGGGCTTCATCCAGGGACTCGTGGCGGGCCGGCTCCAGCTCCGCTTCGCCCCCGTCCTCCATTTCCAGCTCGACGAGTCGATCGAGCGGTCCATCCGCATCTCCAAGATCCTCGACGGGCTCGCCAAGGAACGGGAAGATCGCGAGGAGGCGTCCCCGGACGCCTCCCCAGGGGGGCAAGAGGACGGGAGCGAGGACGCGTAGGAAAACGGGCGCGGTGCATCAGGAAAAATAGGGAGGACGGTACACCCTTCACAGCTGACCCATGACCCATGACCAACACCCCCCTCACCGCTTCTGCAGCGTCCCTTCCAGCACGAGCGTCTCTGCCCCCCGCCGGACCTCGATCCGGATGCGGTCGCCGGGCTTCGCGCCCCGCAGGACGCCGAGAACCGCCTGGATCGAGGCGACCGCGTGGCCGTCCAGCGACGTGATCACATCCCCCGCCCTCACCCCCGCCTTCTTCGCGCAGGAGCCCTCCACCACCTGGGTGACCTCCACCCCGCCCTCGGCCGCCTCCAGGTGCACGCCCAGACGGACGCGCGGCGCGGGTGCTCCCCCGTACTGGATGGACAGCACCCACGTCTTCCATTCCGCTTCCAGTTCCGAAAGCGGCTTGTCGAAGATCTCCTCGATGAGGCCGGCGCCGGTGGGGTCCTGTGCGCCCTGTTTCCGGTACCGGCGATAGAAGGTCCTCAGCTTCCCCTTCTCCTGCAGGAAGTAGAAGATGTAGCGGGCGACGGCGTACGCCATGCCCACGGTCTCCTTGTTCCGGAACACGCCGGAGGCCGGGTCCATCACCTTCTTCCAGGGGAGATAGGCCTCGGGGTTCGAGCGGAGGGCGGGTCTCAAGTGACGGGTCAGGCGCCAGTTCGGAAGGCCGACGGGCTTCCCGTCGGGCAGGATGCGGCACTGCTCGAACAGGCTTCCGAAGCCCTCCACGATCCAGATGGGATGGCGCTGTTTCAGGCCTTCCTGGTCGGCGTAGTGGAGGGCGTGGGTGAACTCGTGGATCATCGTCCCCGCGCCGGTCTCCAGGTTCACCGTCAGCGTCCGCGTGCCGTGGTTGTAGAACCCCGCCGCCCCGCGCCGGCCGCCGAACTTCGTCGCGTAGTCCTTCCAGCTCGCCGGGACCAGCACGACGATCGTCCTCGTCGGACGGTGCTCGAAGAAGTCCCGCCACAGGGCCTCGGCCCAGGCGCGCAGCAGGCGAAGCAGCTTTTCGCGCGTGCGGTCGTCGACGTTGGTGATGAGGAGGATCTTGTAGTCGTCGTCCCGGAGATAGGCGTAGGCGTCGCCGAGCTTGTTCCGGTACCGCGCTTCGGTCTTCGCGTCGGCGCGCCGCAACCATCCCTCGCGGTCGGCCAGGATCCGCTCGAAGGCCGGCAGAGCCTTGAGCGGGGCGAGGTCGGGGTCGCGCTTCATGTGTTCGAAATCGAGATACCCGCCCTCCACGGCCCGCTCGAGAAAGGCCATCGCCCGTTCGGTCTTGCCCAGCAGGGAGCAGGCGCACGCCACGTTGTAGTTGGCGACGGGATCGTGGGGGTTCTCCCTCAGAAGCGGGGCGTAGGCGCGGATCGCGTCCTCGTAGCGCTTTTCCTTCAGGCATTGCATCGCCTCCTCGTGCGCCTGGCCGGCGTCGAGGGCCAGCGCCGGGCCGGCCAGGACGAGAACGAGAAGGAGGCCTGGAACCGTGCGAGAAACGTTCATGAGTCCCTCCCCGAAAAAAACACGGGTTTTTGATGGATTTCGACTCTCATGATGCAAAAACCTGGAGGATTTTTGCATCATGAAGACGATGAAAACCCGTCACCGCGTCATCCTCGCCGACGCCCGCCGGATGGACGAGATGGACGACGCCTCCGTCCACCTCGTCGTCACGTCGCCCCCCTACTGGCAGCTCAAGGACTACGGGCCGAAAGGCCAGATCGGTTTCGACGACAGCTACGAGGACTACATCAACAACCTGAACCTCGTCTGGCGCGAGTGCCTCCGCGTCCTCCACCCCGGTTGCCGGCTCTGCGTCAACGTCGGAGACCAGTTCGCGCGCGCCGCCTGGTACGGGCGGTACAAGGTCATGCCCATCCGCACCGAGATCATCAAGTTCCTCGAAGCGTCCGGCCTCGACTACATGGGCGCGATCATCTGGCAAAAGGTGACCACGTGCAAGACCACCGGCGGCGCCTCCGTGATGGGCTCGTTTCCCTACCCGAGAAACGGCATCGTGAAACTCGACTACGAGTTCATCCTGATCTTCAAGAAGCCCGGCAAGGCCCCGAGGGTGGACAAGGAGACCAAGGAAAAATCCGCCCTGACCACGGAGGAGTGGAACCGCTTCTTCTACGGCCACTGGAACTTCCCGGGCGCCCGGCAAGAGGGCCACCTCGCCATGTTCCCCGAGGAGCTGCCCAGACGCCTCATCCGCATGTTCAGCTTCGTCGCGGACACCGTCCTCGACCCGTTCCTGGGCAGCGGCACTACGGCGCTGGCGGCGGCCCGCGCCGGACGCCATTCCGTCGGGTACGAGATCAACGAGGACTTCCTTGCCCTGATCCGCGAAAAGCTCGGCGGAAACCAGAAGGAACTCTTCCGCGAGGAGGAGATCGAGATCCTCAGGCCCCCCGCGCGCGAGGTCGATCTTCCCGAAGCCCTCGAGACCCTCCCCTACGTCTTCCGCGACCCCGGCCGCCTCGAGCGCAAGGTCGATCCCCGTACCCGGACCTTCGGCACCCGCGTCGAGGCGGAGGGGGAGAAGTAGCGGGGGGAAGAAATCGCTGGTCATGGCCATGCGGGCTTTCGGCCCGGGGCCACGGCGATTCCCGCAAGCCTGGGAGGGATTTCAGATTTCAGATCGGAGATTTCAGCAGGTGCCGCTGGCGATGCGCCCCCGTGCTCCCCCCGCTCACTTCAGCCCGTAGCGCTCCATCTTCTTCTGCAGCCCCAGCCAGCTCAGCTTGAGCATCCTCGCGGCGTGCGTCTTGTTGCCGTCGGTCGCGGCCAGCGCCCGGCGGATCAGCGTCTTCTCCACCTCCTCCACCGCCGGTTTCAGGGGGGGGATCTCGTCCTTGTCCCCCGCGCCGGGCTCCCCCTCGCCCCGCACCGCCGGCGAGAGCCAGGCCTCGTCGATCACCGCGTGAGGACAGAGCACCGACGCCCGGGACACCTCGTTCATCAGCTCCCGCACGTTCCCCGGCCAGGCGTATCCCGCCAGGCGCTCGAGCGCTTCCGGGGAGAAGGTCTTGCGCGCCTCCCCTTCCTCGGCCGTTCGCGCCAGGAAGTACTCCGCCAGCAACCGCACGTCCTCCGCCCGGTCCCGAAGCGGGGGCAGCTTCAGCGACACCACATTCAGGCGGTGGTACAAATCGCGCCGGAACGTCCCTCCCTCCACCCCCTTCTCCAAATCCTGGTTCGTCGCCGCCAGGATGCGCACGTCCACCCGGTGCGTCCCGTCCGCGCCCACGGGCCGGACCTCCCCCGCCTCCAGCACGCGCAGAAGCCGCGCCTGCATCGGCAGGCTCATGTCCCCCACCTCGTCCAGGAACAGCGTGCCCCCCTCCGCCATCTCGAACAGGCCCTTGCGGTCGCGGTCCGCCCCCGTGAAGGCCCCCCGCCGGTGCCCGAACAGCTCCGACTCGAGCAGCGCGTCCGGGATCGCCGCGCAGTTCTCCGAAAGGAACACCTTGTCCCGGCGAGGGGAGCGGAAGTGGATCGCCCGCGCCGCCAGCTCCTTTCCCGTGCCGCTCTCCCCCAAAATCAGCACCGGCAGCTCGGTGTCCCGGATCTTCTCCAGGATCCCGAAAACCTCCCGCATGCCCGCGCTCGCCCCCACGATCCCCCCGTACGAGAACGCCTCCTGCATCCGCCCCACCCCGTCCTGCAGCGCACGGCTCGCCCGCAACAGCTCCTCCTGCGCCTTGCGGAACTGCAGGGCGTTCTCCAGCGGACGGCCCGCCTTGGAGGCGAACAGGCTGAGGAGCTCCGCGTCCTCCTCGATGAACGGACGGTCCGGCGGGCGCCCGAGCACCAGCACGCCCAGCGGTTCGTCCCGCCGCCCCGCCAGCACGCACCCCAGAAGATGGCGCGGGAGGCGGACGCGCCCGGCGCCCCCCTTCTCTTCGAGACGCTCCACCGCCTCCGCCGGCGCCCCCGGCGGAAGCCCTTCCTCCACCCCGCCCCCCGCCCGGCGCCGGTGGAAGCGGCCCCCCGCGCCCTCCCGGCGGAGCGACAGCGACGCCGTCCCGGCGTCCAGCCCTTCCAGCGCGGACCGCAACAGGACGTCCACCATCCCCTCGAACGAGAGGTCGGCCTCCAGCAGGCGCGCGATGCAACCCATCATCATCAACCCGTCCCGGCTGAACGCCAGACGGTCGATCTCCGGCCTCCCCGTGATGCCCCCCAGCGCCCGCCGGTTTCCCCGGGAGCAGGCCTCGGTCCGGTTGCGTCCGAGCCGCTTGGCGCGGTAGAGCGCCTCGTCCGCCCGGCGGAGCAGGGCGTCCCCGTCCGTCGCGTCCGAGGGATACGAGGCGACGCCGGCCGAGATCGTCAAGTGCAGCGTCGAGGCCTCGACGCAAAAGGGCGTCTCCTCGACGCAACGCCTCAGCGCCTCGGCGAAGGCCAGCGCCTCGTCGCGCCCGGCGCCCGGCAGGAAGACCTCGAATTCGTCCCCTCCGAACCGGGCTTCCACTGCGCCCTCTCTTTCCGACGCCGCCTCCCTCACGAGCGCGGCCGTTTCCGCGAGGATCCGGTTCCCCGCCTCGTGCCCGTACAGGTCGTTCACGGCCTTGAACCGGTCCAGATCCAGGATCGCCACCGACGCGGAGGACGGCTCCGCCTTCAGCCCTTCCGACAGCCGCTTCTCGAAATAGGCGTGACCGAAGAGGCCCGTGCAGCCGTCGCGGACCGCCGCCTCGAAAAGCCTGGCGTTCTGGATGGCCACGGCGGCCTGGTCCGCGAAACCCTTCATCGCTTCCAGATCGTCCTCGGTGAAGATGCCCTTCTGGTAGGGATTGTCGATGTAGATCACGCCGAGCGTCTCTCCCCGGAGCCGGAGGGGAAGGCACAGGATGGAGCGAAGCTTCTGGTCCTTCACGCTCGCGATCTCCCGGAAGCGCTCGTCGTCCTCGGCGTTCTGGGTCAGTACCGCCCGCCCCTGGGCGAGAACCTCGCGGGCGATGGACCGGCTGATCTGGAATTCCGGGCTCTCCACCTCCTCCTTTTTCAGGTTCCGCGCCACGGCGAAGGCGAGCGGGTCCGCCTCCCCTCCTTGCCCTCCCGGCCCTGCCCGTTCGTCTCCCGGTTGTCCCTCTTCCGAGAGGATCAAGAAGCCGCGCTCGGCGCCCGTGAGCTCGAGCACGGCGTCCATGATCCCGTTCAGAAGCGGCGCGAGCTCCATCTCGCTGTTCAGGTCCCGGTTGATCCGCTGGATCTGCAGAAGCTGCTCCCGTTCCTTGAGCAGCTTGCGGACCTCCACCTTCTTGCGACTCCGGTCGACCGGCCGGAGAAACCGCTGGGTCTTGTAGCGGTCCCCGCCTCCGGACGGCGCCCCTTCCGCGCCCGCCGGCTTGACCACCTTGCCGAAGAAAAAGGTGGTCATGCCCACGTCGATCCGGTCCCCCACGCGAAGCGGCCTCTCCTCGCGCACCTGGACGCCGTTGACGAACGTGCCGTTCTGGGAGTCGAGATCCGCGATCTTGTACCCGGCGTCCGTGCGCTCGATGCGGAAGTGGAACCGCGAGGCGGCCCGGTCCCGGATGCGGAGACCGGCCTTGGTGGAGCGCCCCACCGTGACGCTCTTGCGTCTCAGCTCGAAAACGATGGAGCGGCCGCCGGCGAACTGGATGAGCTGGGGCATGGTCCTTCACCCCTCTTCCCGGCATGCGGCGCTTGTCCGCGACTTCAAGGCTGGGATTCCGGATTTCCGATCGGAGATCGAAGCAACCCTCAAAAGGAGCCCATACGATCCACGATACCCTGCGGAAGTATAACGGTTTTTCGCCCGCACCCGGGAGTGGGGGAGCCTGGGTCACGGGTCCTGGGTCACCGGTCGTATCCCACTCTTTTTGAGATTGCCATCCCACCTTGGCTGGGACACGACAGGGCCCGATCTCGCCGCACTGGAAGGACGGTGAAACACCTCTCCCCCCTACTCCCCCCCCTCCAGCGCCTCGAGCCGGTCTTTCGCCTTGAACGCCGCCAGCGTCCCCGGGTAGCGATCGATGACCTCCCGAAGACGCCGCGCGGCTTCCTGCCTTCCTTCGGGGTGCGCCTCGAGGTAGGCCTCGGCCTCGGCGAGAAGCGCCTGGGCCCGCGCGTCCCGCTCCACGGCCAGCGCCTTGGACGATTCCAGGACCGGCGCTTCGGCCGGGGGCGCGGCGGCGTCGGGAGGGGTCGGCTTCCCGCATTCCGGGAGGAGGACGAGAAGGGAGGCGCCGGCCGCGACGCCGGAAGCCGCGCAGAGGGCCAGCGGGAGCCAGAGCCGGAGACGGCCTCGCGCGGCCTGGTCCCGGGCGGGCCGCCGGTCGGAAAGCCGGGTGTCGTCGAACTTCTCGTGCCAGGACCGACCGACCTCGGGAAGCGTCTCGAGGATCTCCTCCAGCGCCGCGCCGGCCGAGCCTGCGTCGGGGAAGCGGTCCCCGGGCCGGTAGGCCGTGGCGCGGCGGACCCAGGCGTGCACCGGCTCCGGCAGGTCCGGTCGCTGCGTTTCCAGGGGGACGGATTCGCGTCCGAACAGCCTGGCGAGGACCTCCAGGCTGGTCCGTCCTTCCACGGGGGGCCGGCCCGCGAGGGCGAAGTAGAGCGTGGCGCCGAGCGAGTAGAGATCCGCCCGCGCGTCCACGGCAGTGGGGTCCCGGGCCTGTTCCGGCGCCATGAATTCGGGGGTGCCCAGCAGCACGCCGATCTCCGTGATCCGCTCGGCGGGGATGGTGGAGATGCCCCGGGCGAGACCGAGGTCGACGATTTTCACCGGTCCGTCGTCGCGGAGCATGACGTTGCCGGGTTTCAGGTCGCGGTGGATCACGCCCCGCGCGTGGGCGTGCTGCAGGCCCCGGGCGACGTCCCGGGCCATGGCCAGGGACCGGCCGGTGGGGAGGACGCCCCGGCGGGCGACCCTCTCGGCCAGGGTGGCGCCGGGGACGAATTCCATGGAGATGAAGTAGCGGTCCTTGAGGCGTCCCACCTCGAACACGCGGACGACGTGGGGGTGGTTGAGGTTGGCCGCGAGCCGGGCCTCGCGGAGGAACCGGTCGACGTCGCGTCGGTTCTCGACCAGGACCTTGGGGAGGACCTTCAGGGCGACGATGCGGTTCATGGAGACCTGCCGGGCCTTGTAGACGACGCCGAGGGCTCCGCGTCCGGCCACGCCGAGGATCCGGTAGCCCTTGATCTGGGGGCGCCGGCGGGTGGGTCGAAGGGCCTTGCGGATCCTGCCCAGCTCCCGGGTGGGGACGGCGTCCTCCTCCATGGCTTCGTCCAGGGGGAGGTGGACGCCGCCTTCCCGGAGGTTCCGCACGCGGGCGAGGGTGTTTCGGAGGACGTCGGGTTCCACGAGACCGCGGCGCAGGGCGGCGCGGGCGATCTCCATCTCGGCGTCCTCGATCCGTCGCGGGGTTTTTCGGGGGGAGGTGCTCATGGGTTGCTCCGGCGGTTCCACTCCCATTGTAGCGTTTCCTGTTCTCTCTTTGTTCTCTGTGTTACGAACCGTGTCGCCGAAGTGCTGGGACAGGATGTCCGCGATCCGACCTGACGTGCGCCGGCTGGAAGCCGGCGGTCCTGGTGAGCGGTCTGCTTCAGGGCTTCTTGCATCCCTTTGATGGTTGCAGCGCGGATCGCGGGCTTCCAGCCCGCAGCATGGAAACGAATGCCGGGGGGAGAAAGGAGAGAGAGGCGTTTGTGTCACAGCCTGGAGTGGAATTTCTCGAAAAAACCAGGGACCCCTCAAAGGACGTGGAATTCCAGGATCACCCCGGGGTATTTCCATGGAGGCGGGCGCGAAAAGAAAGGGAAGACCACGACTTGCCGACAGCGCGAACGGCTCCCCTCTCTCCCGTCTTGAAAAGGCGGAGGAAGCCGGATACAGTTACCGTTTCTTTGCAACGAGCGACCGTGGAGGTGACGAACAGCATGGATTTCAAGATCACCGCGGAACAGATCGACGACGTGGAGGCGATTCGAAGCCGCATCGAGAAGACCGGGGGGCCGAAGGACCACGAGGGCATGGACACCGCCGTGGTGTTTGACCACACGTGGGTGGACGTCGAGGAGGGGGGGCTGGGTCACGTCAACAACCAGCGGGTGGTGAAGATCCTGACGGACAAGGGGGCGGCGGACACCGGCGTCCTGCGGTTCGACTACGACCCGAAATCCATGGTCATGAGCGTCAAGGGGCTCCGGGTCTTCCGCAAGGCGGGCGGGGTCGAGACGGTGGAGGTGGAGGACGCGAAGAATTTCGAGGACGTCCCCCAGCCGGCCCGCGGGATGTTCTGGGGCCCCCGGATGTACGTCTACCGGCTTCCCCGGCTCGAGGTGGGGGACGCGGTGGAGATCCGGACCTACCGCAAGGGCTTCCAGGTCGCCTACCTCGGCGCGTCCCCCGGGGGCGGGGAGGAGGAGATCACGCCGCCGATGCCGGGGCACTTCTACGACATCGTTCTGTTCGAGGAGGCCATTCCCGTCCAGGAGAAGCGCTACACGCTGGTGCTGCCGAAGGACAAGCCGATCCGCTCGGACGTCTACCACGGGACCGTGGGCGTGGGCACGGGGTACGACGGGGAGACGGTGCGGTACACGTGGTCGAAGGAGGACCTTCCGCCGCTGAAGCCCGAGGCGCGGATGGCCTTCGAGACGGACGTGAAGACGAAGCTGGTCCTGGCGACGCTGAAGACGTGGGAGGAGAAGTCGCGCTGGTTCTGGGAGGCGAACAAGGACCAGTTCGGATGGGACGAGGCCATCGAGGAGAAGGTGAAGGAGGTCACGGAAGGCTGCACGACGGACGAGCAACGGGCGGAGGCGCTGCTGCACTGGGCGGCCCAGGAGATCCGGTACATCGGCTTTTCCATGGGGAAGAACGAGGGGTTCACCATCCACCCGGGACCCATGACGTTCCACGAGCGGGGGGGCGTGTGCAAGGAATACGGCGGGGTGCTGGTCTCGCTGCTGCGGGCCGCGGGCCTCGATGCCTATCCCGTCATGACCCAGGCCGGGAAGAAGGTGGAGGAGATCCCGGCCGACCAGTTCGATCACTGCTTCACCGCCTGGAAGAAGCCCGACGGGACGTTCAAGCTCCTGGATCCCACGTGGGCGCCGTTCTCCCGGGAGGTCTACTGCGCTGCCGAGCAGTCCCAGAACTACCTGATCGGGACCCCGGAGGGGGAGCCCCTGGGCATCACGCCGGCCCTCCCGCCGGAATCGAGTCTCCTCACGTTCGAGGGGGAGGCGTGGCTTCGCACGGGCGGCATGCTCGAGGCCAAGGTCCGGATCGAAGGCGACGGGCGCTCGGAGACGAACATGCGCCGGGCGCTGGCCTTCGTTCCGCTGCCCACGCGGAAGGCCTACTTCGAGAAGCTCCTGGACGCCGTTGCCCCGGGGGCGGAACTGGTCGACTTCGGCTACTCGAGGCTGGACGACTTCACGCGAAAGCAGGAATACTCGATGACCTTCCGCATCCCCGCCTATCACACGGCCCGCAACGGGCTCCTGCGGTTCCGCCTGCCCCTGCTCCGGCTCGGCGCCGGCCCCAACTTCGCCCGCCACCTGTCCGTGGGGACGTTGAAGGAAAGAAAGAAGACCGCCATGCTCTGGTACACGCAGAAGATCGCGGTGGACGAGACGATCCATCTCCCCAAGGGATACCGCCTCCTGGACGGCGCCGCGAAGGTCTCCGTGGACCGGGAACCCGCCGGCTTCGAGGCGTCGATCGAGAAGAAGGGCGCGGACCTGCGTTCCCGCGCGGACATGGAGTTCCGGGTGAGGCAGCTCGAACCCAAGGCGTACCCGGCCTTCCGCGACGTCACGCAGGCGGTCCAGCAGCGCACCAGGCGCCTTTTCCTGGCCGGCAAGTGAGGAGAACGACATGACCACGACCGCGACCGAAACGTTTTTCGTCTACGAGAAGGACCGGCTTTTGGACCTCGGGCGGTTCCCCGACGCCGACGTCGTCGTGCTGAAGGAAGCGGTGGACCTTGCACTTCACCCGGACGGCCAGTGGGTCCGGACCGTCCGCCGGGCCTGGGCCTACCGGACCGAATTCGGCCGGGACAAGTTCAGTGACGTCTCCGTGCCGTTCCGCGCCGGTCTCCAGACGCTCACGATCCACCGGGCGGAGACGTTCATGCGCGACGGCAAGGTGATGGAGACGCCGGCGTACGCGCAAAACGAGATCGTCCCCTTTCCCCTGGATCACGCCCCGGACTTCGCCGACGCGCGCCACAGCGTGGTCTCCCTGGTCGGTTGCGAGGTCGGGGGCGTCTCCGTGCTCGAGACGACCGTGTCCGACCTGAAGCCCTGGCGCGACTTTTTCTGGGGCGAGGAACAACTGGGAAGCCGGTTCCCCGTCCTCGAGAAGACGTTCCGGCTGAAGGTTCCCGCCGGCACGCGGATCGACCACGCGGTCCGAAACGGGGTCGCCGAACCGAAGACCGCCGCCGCCGAGGGCTTCGACGTCTACGTCTGGAGCGCCTCCGACCTTCCCGCCTACGACCCCGAGGACGCGCCTCCCGGCGCGGACCGCTGGATTCCCGCGGTCGTCTTCTCCGCCGCCGGGTCCTGGGGCGAGGTCACGGAACGTTTCCGGAAGCGATTCGAGGAGGCCGCGCGGCCGGACGCACTCCTCTCGGAAGCCGTCGCGAATGCGATCGAGGATATGGACGATCCCCTGGAGAAACTCGTGAAGGTCCACAAACACGTGCTCGAAGGGGTGAGGACGCTGGACCACCACGCCGCCGACAGGGACTACGCGTTCCGCCACGCCGGAGACGTCTACGCGTCCGGCTACGGCACCGCCCTGGAGAAGGGGGTGCTGCTGGCGGTGGCCGCGCGCGCGGCCGGCTTGAAGACCCGCGTGTTCCTCGGCCTTCCCGCCTACCGCCGCCTCGAAGGCGTCGCGTATCCCGGAGCGGACGCCCCCGTCTGGGTGGAACTCGGCGCCGGAGGCCCCCGGTTCCTCTGCCGGCCGGACAAGCCGCTGCACGAGGCCGGACGGCACCGCCTCCAGGAGACGTCGCTCGTTCCCGTCTCCGAGAAGGCCGAGGCGCCGGAAACGCCGAAGGTCCCGAGAACCCCCAACGTGTCGAAGGTGGAGGCCGAACTCGCCTTGAAGGACGGGACGCTCGAGGGCGACGTCACGTGCCGTTTCTCGGGAGGCTTCAATCCCTTCTTCCGCCTCGCGGCCGGGAAGAAGACCACGCTGGACGCGTTCGCCGGCGAGTGCGCCTCCAGGCTCTTCGAGGGCGCCGAGGCGTCCGAGGTCCGCGCCGGGATCCTCTCCCCCGACCGGACGACGCTGCATTTCCGTCTCGAGAACGCGAAGACCGAGCGGACGGGCACGGAGTTCCTCTCCCTGACGTGGCCGGACCTCCCCAAGGCCCTCCACGATTACGCCGTGCCCGTGCACCGTCAGACGCGCTGCACGACCCTGGTCCTGCCGGGCTCGGCGCGGGTCCAGCTGACGCTGACCGTCGATCTCCCCAAGGACGCCCGCGTCCGCATCGCGCCCGGCGGCCTGAAACGCCGCGGGCCCGCCTGCAACGTCACCGTGAGCCACAAGGAGAAGGAAGGCTCGCTCGCCGTCGACGCCCGCTGGGAATTCCCCGAGACCCTCGTCCACCCGCAGGATTTCGGGAAGTTCCGCGAGGCGGTCTGCGCCACGGCGAACCCCGAGGCCCGTTCGATCCTGATCGAGGGGATCTGATCCCCTTCGGGAAAGGAGGCGCCCATGCGACCCGTTCTCCTGTCTTGCCTCCTGGTTGCTTCGTTCCCGGGCCTTGTGCTCGCACAGCGTGCCCCGCACATCGAGAGCCATGACCTCTCGGTCACGCTGGAGCCGGAACGGCACCGCCTGACCGGCACGGACCGCATGACCTTCCGGGAACCGGCGACGGGCGTCGTGCCGCTGAGGCTGCACCGCGGCCTCGCGATCCTCCGCGCGGAAGGAGGCGGGAGGACGCTGGAGACGTCCGACGAGGGCCCCGTCGAAGGAAGCGCGGCCCGGATCGTTCGCATTCGCCTCCCGCTCGGGTTGTCGGTGAAGCGGCTGACCCTGGCATACGAGGGATCCATCCACGATCCGGTGCGGCGATCCGGCGCCGTGGGATTCGTCCGCGGGGACGACACCTCGGGCATCATCTCGGAGGAGGGCGTCTTCCTCCACGGCGGCACGCACTGGCACCCCCGGGGCGCGGAGACCTTCGCGCACTTTCGCATGGTCTTTCGGATCCCCGAGCCGTGGCGCGTCGTGACCGAGGGGGAGCTCGAGAAGGACGAGGTGAAGGAGGGGACGCGGGTCACCGCGTGGGAATCGGACACGCCGCTGGACGGCCCGGCCGTCGCAGCCAACCGCTTCGCCGTCAAGGGCAGGGACTTCGACGGGGTGCGCATCTCCGCCTACTTCCTGCCCGAGGACGCCCGGCTCATGGACGACTACATCGAGGCTGCGGGACGCTACCTCGCCTTCTACCGGGAACTGCTCGGCCCGTACGCCTACGACCGGTTCGACATCGTGGAGAACTTCTTCACCACCGGCTACGGCATGCCCGGCTTCACGCTGCTCGGGCCGCGGGTGGTGAAGATGGCCCATTTCGGCTCGAGGACCCTCGGCCCCCACAGCCTGGGCCACGAGCTCGTCCACTGCTGGTGGGGCAACCACGTCTTCGTGCCGCGGGGCACGGGGAACTGGTGCGAGGCGCTGACCACCTACTGCGCCAACTACTACTGGGTGGAGCGCTTCGAGGGGCCGGAGAAGGCCCGGGCCTACCGGCGGAAGGCCTTTTTGAAGTATTCCATCTTCGTCGACGAGGAGAACGATTATCCCGTCCGGGAATTCGCCTACAAGCGCAAGGAGACCGACGACTTCATCGGTTACACGAAGGGCTCCATGGTGATGCATACCCTGCGGGGGGAGATCGGCGACGGGCCCTTCTTCGCCGCGCTTCGGCGCGTCCGCAGGGAGTTCGGCGGCCGCGTCGCGCGGTGGGAGGATTTCCGGCGCGCCTTCGAGGCCGAGGCGGACCGCGACCTGGGCTGGTTCTTCGACCGGTGGATCGACGGCACGGGCGCGCCCTCGCTGACCCTTCGCGACGTCTCCACCGTGGCGGACGGGGAGGGCTGGATCGTCCGGGCCCGGATCGCCCAGCGCGGGGAGCCCTTCCGGCTCACCGTGCCCGTCGTCCTGACCACGGAGGAGGGGACGGTCCGGGACCGGTTCCAGATCGGCCCGGCGCGCGACCGCATCGCGCTGCGCGCGGACGCGAAACCCCTCCGCCTCGAGGTCGACCCCGCCTTCGAGGTCTTCCGGCGCATCCACCGCCGGGCGATCCATCCCTGCCTCGAGCTGACGCTCGCCCACGACTCCGCCGTGGCCGTCTACCCCACCGGCGGGACGGAGGCGGAAAACGCCTTCTACCGCCGGCTTGCCGGGAACTATCAGAAGAGCAGCCGCCGCATCCCCGCCCGGGCGGACGAGACGATCCGCGCGGCGGACCTCGAGGGACGGTCCCTGCTCGTCCTCGGAGGCCCCGCGATCAACACGGTCGCGAAACGCCTCGCCCCCGCCCTGGACGGAACCGGGCTCGAGACCGGCGAGACGCACTTTCGCATCCGGGACCGCCGCTTCGACGATCCGGAGCAGAGCGCGCTCGTCTCCGTGGTCCACCCGCTGAACGCCCGGCGGCACGTCACCTTCTACCTCGCCAATGCCCCCGAATCGATGGGCCGCGCGCGCCTCATGGGCCATTACGGATGGGACTCCTACCTCGTCTACGACGTTAGAAAGCCCCGGCAGGTCCTGTTCCGGGGGAACTTCGAGGCGGGCGCGAGTCCCGATGCCGTCGATCTGGTTGCCCGGGAGAAGGGCGGTTCGCGACGAAGCGTTTTCGGACCCGGGGAAGCCTTCGCCTTCCGCTACGAGGACGGAAGACGGATGACCTTCGAGGAGATGGTCGAGCGCCTGGACGCGTACGACGCCGTCTTCGTCGGGGAATACCACAACGACTGGGCCACGCACCGGGCCGAAGCGGGCATCCTCCGGGGGCTGATCGAGCTGGGGCGACGCGACGTGGCCGTCTCCATGGAGATGTTCGAGCGCGACGTCCAGGACGTGCTGGACCGCTACCTCGCCAGCGAGATCGACGAACAGACGTTTTTGAAGGACGCCCGCCCGTGGGGCAACTACGTCACGGGCTACCGGCGCATCGTCGAGCGCGCGAAGCGGGCGGGCATCCCCGTCCTGGCGTCCAACGTCCCGCGCTCCCTGGCTTCCGAGGTCGCGCGCGGGGGGCGCGAGGCCCTCGAAAACCTCCCCGAGGCGAAGAAGGCGCTGGTCGCCCGGAAGGTCACCACGCCCGAGGGCCCCTACAAGGAGAAGTTCCTGAGGACCCTCCTCGGGGGGCGCCCCGGCGTCCACCCCATGGCCGGGAGGTTCTACCTCGCCCAGAGTCTCAAGGACGATACGATGGCCGAGTCCATCGCCGACTTCCTGCGCTCCCCGGGGAGGAAGAACACGCTGGTCGTCCACTACAACGGGAGCTTTCACTCCGACGGGCACCTGGGCACGGTCATGAAGTTCGAGAAGCGGATGCCGGGCAGGAAGGTCGCCGTCGTCAAGATCGTGCCGGTCCGCGACCTCGGACACGCGGACGTGGAGGCGTGGCGGAGGGACGCCGACTTCCTGCTGGCGGTCGAGCGGCGGGGCGAGGATCTCCGGAGCGGGTTGCACGCGTTCCAGATCGCCTCGCGCATCCGGTTCCTGCCCGTCCTGCCGGAGGACTTCGATCCCGGGAGACGGATCCCCTGCCTCGTGGTCTTCCACGACCGGGGAAGCGGGCCGAGGTCCGCCCTGCGCGCCCTGAAGGACTGGGGGATGGACGAGGCGCTCCTGGTCCTGGTCGAGGGGCTCCACCCGGTGTGGAACCGCGACGGGACGCCCGGCTACGGGTGGTTCTCCCCGGTCCGGGGCGGGGAGGACGGGGACGTCCTCGCGACGTTCGGCGCCGAGCTGGCCGCGCACCTTCGCGCCGGCTACCCGGTGGACGCGGACCGGGTCTGGTTTCTCGGCATCGGAGAGGGCGCCCTCGCGGCGCGCGAGGCCTTCGCGGGGGCGGGGTCGCCGGAGGGATGGCGGATCGCGGCGGTGGGCGCCATGCCGGGGGCCCGCAGGGAAGCCGGAGAGGCGCAGGTCCACCGCGTCCGGGCGGCCGGGGGCGCGTCCGTCTATTCCGACGCCATGGGCGAGGCGCTCAGGGAGACGCTCGGGTTCGGGAAGGTCCCCGCCGCACCGCTCGAGAAGGAGAGGGCGGTCGTGCTGAGCGTGTCCGCGGACACGGAAGCGGCGCGGCGCTGGGGGTATCGGATCGCCAAGGACGTGGAGAAGGCGCTCGGGAGCAAGGTGCATCTCTACACGGGCGCCGGGGAGGTGGGCCTCGAGGACGTCTTTCTGGCCCTGCATCTCCAGGGAGTGAAGCGGATCGTGCACCAGCCCCTGACCTTCGATCCCGAGGCCGTCTGGAAGCCCGCGCTTCCCGACTGGGCGCGGGACGAGATCGAGGCGAAGGTCGAGACCCTGCCGCCGCTCGCGTGGAAGGAGGTCCTCCGGAGCGGGGTCTTTCCGCCCCGGCCGCAGGGGAGGATGGCGCCGTCCCCGCGCTTCGTGATCCTGGTCGCCTCGGGAGAAGAGGAAGATGCGCTTGGCCGGGCGGTCCGCGCCTCCGGGTTGACGAACGTGCGCGTGGTCCGGGAAGCGGACGGCTTCGACGCGGTGGCCCGCGCCCTGCACAGCACGGCGCCGACGGGCATGCCGGGCATGATGGGGATGGCGCCGCCGGTCTACGTTCTGCGGGCGGGGTTCGCGGCGGGCGCTCCCGCTTCCTTCCTGCCCGCCCTCTACCGGCACGGCGATCCGAACCTGCGGATCCGCGCCGGCGTGGGGTGCTTGCAGCTCGAGAAGGTGATCCTGGACAGGCTGGGGAAGCACTCCGGAAACGAGTAGCGCACCACACCTACACGTATCGGTTCGGAGATGACGTCGATGCAGGAGACCGAGCTGAAGTTCTCCCTTCACGACCTCGAGGCGTACGAGACCGTGATCCGGAACCTGGGGCCCGCCCGGCGCGTGCGGGAGCAGACCAACCACTACTTCACGGGGGACGAGGGGGGGAGGCTGCAGAACGGGGAAGCCATGGTCCGGCTCCGGGAGGAAGACGGGGGCTTCCGGCTGGCCTTCAAGGAGGGACTCGTCGTGGAGGGCGCCTGTTTCCGTTGCCGGGAGGTGGAGGAGGATCTCCCCCCGGAGACGGGCCGGGCGCTCCTTGCGGGGACCCGGCAACCCGGGGAAACCGGGGGGGAGGCGTCCCGCGCCCTGACTGCGTCTCTGGGGGAAGCCACCCTCTCGATCGCGGGGACGTCGCGGACGAAGCGCGTCGAGCTGGACCTTCCGGGGGGCGTCGTCCTGCAGGCGGACCACGCCGTATTTCCGGGCGGCCGCGAGGATTTCGAGCTGGAGATCGAGACGGCCGATCCCGGGGAGGCGGAACGGGAGCTCCGGAGGCTTCTGGGGCGCCGGGGCATCGTTCCGAAGGCCCAGACGAAGACGAAATACCGCCGGTTCCTGGAGGCGGCGGGGCTGGCGTGATCCTTCTGGGGCCTGGAATCCCTCTACGGGGTCGCGCTCCTTCCCTCCCGCGCGGCGCGGTCCAGCAGCTTCCCCCACCGCCGGTCGCACAAGAACGCCCAGTCCCACGGCGCGGAGAGGATCGACGCCTGGAAGGCGTCGGCCCACGCCTGGGTGGCGCGGGCGAGGTCGCGCTCGCGGATGGGCTCGCCCAGGTCGATCTCGACGGCCTCGTCCTTCACGCGGACGAAGCCGGGCAGGATGGGGGCCTTCGCCTGCCTGGCGAAGCGGGCGGGCCAGGAAGGCAGGTGCACGGTCTGTCCGTAGAACGTCGCTTCCACGCTGTCGTCCCGCTTGTAGTCGAGATCCGTGGTGCCGACGATGAGACGGCCCTTCTTCAACGCGGAAAGAAACTGCCGTGCGGCTTTCACCGCGCTCGATCGGTCCAGGACGAGGAGTTCCAGCTCCAGCGGTTTCATGAAATCCCGCTGGATCTCGGCCCGTTTCGGGTTCCGGGGCCCCCGGGAGAGGATCATCGTGGGGTAGCGCTTCGACACCAGCGCAGCCGAGAAGATGCCGCCCAGCACGTGGGGAAGCACGACGATGGCCCGTCCCCCCTCTTCCTGGATGTCCTCGAAGGTCTGCCGGGCCTTGTCCGTCATGCGGATCCGGGGAAGGATTCCCTCCACGCCCAGGCGATGGGCGTCCAGGAAGGCCAGAGCGACGAACCGGCATCCGTCGACCAGGCGGAAGAAGATCCGCCTCGGCGTATCCCCCGCCGCGCCGAGCGCGAGAATGTTCCGTGCGGATCGCCGCCAGGGATGCAGGGGAAAGAACCAGAAAGCCTTCATCGTCAGGGAGGCCCAGGCCAGGGCGCCCTGGAACGCGAAACGCGGGATGAGGGGGCGGCATTTCAAGGCGAGGGCCGAGAAGCGGACGAGGATCCCCTTGAACCACCCGAACCCGAGAAGTTTCTTCCACGTCCGTTTCACGTCTTCGTCTCCTTCCCCTTCGAGGGCCGTCGCCTTTCATGATGTCAAAATCGAGACCTTTTTTGCATCCTTGGGATCCGCGGATCGCGGGCGGTACAATCGGGCGTGGAGGATCGGATGGACGAGACACCGAGGGCGGGCACTTCCCGGGAATCCGAGGCGATGAGCCGGACCGTGTTCTTCCTGCGCCTCGCGGACGTGCTTTTACTGGCCGTCCTCTTCCTGCTTTCCATCGATTGGTGGAACGAGGTCCCGGGGCCGCTTCCCGTCCCCGGCGACGCAACCGGCGCCGCCGGCGACCGGGGGGGGACGGGGTTTGCGAGCTGGTTCGCGCTTCCCCTGATCGGCGCGGGCATGACCGTCTTCTTCTTCGCCCTTCCCCTGCTGAAAGGCCCCACGGAACGCCGGCCCTGGCTCATCAGCCTGCCCCGGCGCAAGACCTTCCATCGCCTCCCCCCGGACGCGAGGAAACGCGTGATCCACGCGGCGTTCGGCCTGCTCTCCTTCTATCCCCTTCCGGCGCTCCTCTTCCTCCTGTACGGCCAGTGGACCCGTTTTTGCGTCGCCACCGGGTCCACGGAGACCTTCCCCCCCCTGATGGCCGTCCTCTTCGGCGCCGTGGTCCTGGTCGCGACGGCCGTCTACCTCGTCGTGCTGGACGCGATCATCCGGCGGGAAGCCCGCAAGGCGGGGACCGGCTGAGAGGCTGTGGAAACACCCCCTGTCGGCGCTGCGCGAGGGGATGTTTCCACTCGCTACGCCTTTGCGCGCGAGCCCTGGCGCGTTCCCCGCCGGCGGAAGGTCTCCACGATGAGCCGCAAGGCTTCCGGCTTGGAGACCTCCCACCGCGGCGCGAGGAGAAGCTCGGGGGCGGGATCGCTCACGAGTCGGTGGACCACGACGTCCGAGGGGATCCGCTCCAGGAAATCGGTTGCGAGGTCCGCGTGTTCTTCGACGGAGAGGGTCTTCACGTTGCCGCGTCGCCAGTTCTCGGCGAGGGCCGTGCCCTCGGCCACGTAGAGGTGATGGATCTTCACGCCGTCGAGGGGAAGGGACGCGAGCCGCCGGGCGGTTTCCCGGACGTGTTTCGCCTCCTCGCCGGGCAGGCCCAGGATCACGTGGGCCAGGGTCTTCAGTCCCCGGCGCATCGCCCGGTGCACGGCGTCGGCGAAACAGGCGTAGTCGTGGCGCCTCCGGATGCGCCGGAGCGTCTCGTCGTGGGCCGACTGGAGGCCGAGTTCCAGCCAGACGTCCCGCTTCGGGGCATAGGAGGCCAGGAGGTCCAGGACGGGATCGGGAACGCAGTCGGGGCGGGTGCCCACGGAGAGGGCGACGACGTCGTCGAGGAGGGCGTGGCGGTAGGTCTTCTCGAGAACGTCCACGGAAGCGTGGGTGTTGGTGTGTGGCTGGAAGTAGACGAGGAAGGCGAGGTCGGGACGCCGCGATCGAAGGCGGCGTCTGGCGCGGTCGATCTGTTGTTCGAGGGAGGGGGGTTCGCGTAGCGAGGCCGGGCGGAAGGAATCGACGGCGCAGAAGGTGCAACCCTCGGTGTCGAGGGTGCCGTCCCGCATCGGACAGGTGAAACCGGCGTCCACCGTGATCTTGGCGACGGGCCTGTCGAAGGTCTCCCGCAGGTAGCTTGCGAGGTTGCGGTAGGGAAGCGGTGGATCGGGCATCAGGACTTGTTCAAGCGGACCTTCTTGAGAAGGCCTTCGACTTCCTCGAGCCGGGCCTGGTGATCCGACGGGTCGGAGGAAGCGGCGTCCCGGCTCTTTTCGAGGGCTTCCTGGGCGAGGTCCCAGAAGCCGGAATCGTAGAAGCTCTTGCCGGCGTGGAAGTAGCCCTCCACGGGGCCGCCTTCGGGGTAGATGTGCTCGTAGACGGCCCTGAGACCGGTGGAATAGGTGTCGGCCAGCAGGGATTCGCCGAAGATGTAGAGGCTGCGGATGAAGATCCGGTTCTGGGCGTTCTGGGGGAAGAGGGCTTCCAGGCGGGCGCGGGCCCGGTTGAACAGATGGTTGATCTTGCTGAGCCGGATGGGGAAGTAGCGGTGGACCTCTTCCAGGATCATGGCGGAGATTTCCTGGTTTTCCAGGGGCCCGTAGGTCTTGACGGTGTAGTGCTCCTCCTTGAGGATGGACACCTCGTGGAAGATCTCGCTGACGGAGCGGTCGAAGGTGTCGGTGTGGTCGAGGGTTCGGAAGAGTTTGTGCGCCTTGATCTTGAGGGGGACGAGGAAGTCGTTGCGGAGCCGCTCCAGGGCCCTGAAATCGAACAGGCCCGAGACCTCCTCCGCGCTCAGCTTCAGTTTCCGCCGGTCGACCTTCCTGTCCTGGGCGTACTCGGCGACTTTCTGCTCGTACCCCTCGAAGAGACGGCGGAATTCGGCCAGAGACTTGTAGAAGACCTCGACCAGTTCCCAGAAGTCGGAGGAGGTGCCGTCGATGTCCATGTGTTCGTCCATGAGATCGGAAAGGTCTTTCTTCGCGTTGCAGGGACGATGGATGTTCGTGCAACGCAGGAAGCGTCGGAGGTCCGGTCACGGTTGCGCCGGCATTCCCGTCCTTGTCTCGCGCCCGATCAAAGGGCGGAATTGTACGGATCGCCGGGGAGTCTGTCAACGAAATTGAGCTGCGGCAGCTTCGCGCGGACGGCTCGCGCTTCCCCCGTTCCGCGATTCCCGCCCGTCTAGTAGAATGGTCCGCCGGCACTTCGCACGCAGAGCCGTCCTCCGCGCGCGATGCCGCTCGTAGAAAGGAACGCCATGAAAATCAACGCCCTCCCGGTGTCTTCCGCGGCGCGCCTTCTCCTTTGCGGCCTTGCGCTGCTCGTCCTCGGGTGCCCCGCGCCGGCGAGCCGGACGGGGGAGCCGGCCGGAAGCGACCGGGGAGACCGCCCGAAGGAGGGAGAGGAGCCCGCGGAAGCGCGGAAGGACGGGCTGGTCTTCGAGACGCGTACCCCCTATTCCCACATCCGCATCCGCGACCGGGAGAGGGTCCGCTACCTCCTCTTCGTGCGGGACTCGGGACAGGAGGTGATCGAGACGGGCATCGACCTGGACGCCCCCCACCGGCTCCAGGTTCCCTACACGCGGTACATGTTCGCGAGCTTCCTCTTCCGGCCGAAGCCGAAGCGCGTCCTGATCGTCGGCCTGGGCGGGGGCGCCATGGTCCGGTTCCTCAATCACGTCTTTCCGGACACGCACGTGGACGCCGTGGAGATCGATCCCGTCGTGGTGCGGGTGGCCGAGGAGTACTTCGGCACCCGCCCCGGCCCGCGAACCCGCATCGTCACCGAGGACGCCTTCGTGTTCTTCGAGAGATCCGAAGAGACCTACGACGTCATCTACATGGACGCCTTCCTCAAACCGGGCGGCGACACCGACGCCACCGGCGTGCCGCTGCACTTGAAGACCCTCGCCTTCTACCGGCAGATCCAGGATCGCCTGGCCGACCGGGGGCTCGTCGTGTTCAACCTCAATCCCCACCCGGGGCTGCAGGCGGACCTGAGGACGATCCGCGAGGCGTTTTCCCAGATCTACATCTTCCCCGTGCCCGACCGCCACAACACCGCCGTCGTGGCGACGCTGGAGAAGAGGCGGCGCGGGCGCGGCGAGCTCGAGGCTGCGGGCGCGCGTCTGGACGCCCGCGTGGACGCGGGGTTCTCCTTCGAGGAGATGGCGCGGCGCCTCCGGAAGTGAGAAACTCGGAAAAAATCCCTGCTTCCGCTCGCGAGGGGATGTTTCCACTGGACCGCCTCAGCGGCCGTCGGTGAGCGCGTAGACCGCGAATTGCGCGACCCAGTGCCCGTAGGCCAGGTAGTCGCCGGCGTGGGTCTCGTGCGCGTCCATGCCGGCCCGAACGTGATCCCGCCAGGCCGAGACCAGCCGGTCGCGCTCCGCCCCGTCCTTCACGGTGCGCGCGAGCGCGCCGAGGGCCCAGGCGCGGCTCCAGTTCATCCCGAGATGGTGGGCGGGCCCGAGGATCTCCACGGGACGCAACGGCTCGTCTCCCAGAGGATGCTCGCCCAAGAACGCCTCCCGTTCCTCCGGCCCGCAGGCCGTCGCCACGAGGTAGGCCCAGTTGCCGAAGCGCGAGAAGAACTCGGGGCGGCGTGCGTCCTCGGCGAAGTCGAGGGAGGCGTCGCTCTCGAGAAAGCCGCTTCGGATCAAGGCGCCCGCGCGGTTCTTACCCTCCTCGTCTCCCGTGCCGCGGTAGAAGGCCCACAGCTGGGCCAGGGCCCAGGCGTCGCTGGCGTACTCCGCCGTCTCGGGCGTGGGAGGCTTCTCCTTCCAGTACGCGAGCAGGGAAGCCGCGACGTCCTCGGCCATGGGCCGGAGACGCCGGGGGCGCTCCGCGTCCGTCTCGCGCGCCCATCTCTCGAATTCGAGCGCGAGGCGGAGGAACCAGGCGCGTCCGTACGGCATCTCGAACGAGGGGTCCTGCTCGAGATGGTCCGCCTCGGCCTCGAGTCCTTCGGCGGTCAGGGAGGCCTCGGCGACCCGTCCTCCTTCGCGGCCGGGGCCGAGGACGCGGTCGATCCTGAGGAGGGCCCAGTGCCCGTGGACGGAGGAGTGCCAGTCATAGCAGCCGCTGAACACGGGATGTTCGGTGTCGTGCCGGCGGACGGCCTCCCGGATCGTGGTTTCGAGTCGACCGAGCAGGCGGTTCCGTTCGCCGGCGGGCATCAGGTCGGGCGGTTTCATGGGGACCTCCGTGGGGGATGGTTCCTGGGAAACAGCCGGTTTCGCGGGATCCGGGGGACAGGAAGCGAGTCCGGCGAGAACGAGGACGAGGGCGCAACGAACGCCGGGGGAGGGAGAGAGAAGACCCGGAGACCTTTCCGGCCTCCGGATGAAGCCCGCTTCCGATGGACGGGGGTTCATTGGAGCGGCTCGATCACCCTGGAAACGCTTCCCCGGAAAAACTTCTTGAGGTCATGGACGGCCTTCAGCGTTTCGACCGGAATCCCTTGAAGTTTTCCGACTTCGGAATGCGTGTAGGGAACGCATTCGGGATAGAGATCCGACGCGCTTCGATACCCCAGGTCGTCGTCGACGAGAAGAACCTTTTCTCCGAGCGCTTCGCTTTGAATGAGGTGAAACCCGTGTTGCGCCATCTTCTATCGCCCTGAAAGGAGCCCTTCTTTGTGCGCAAGTGTACGGCCGTCCGGTCGGGAATCAAGCGTTTTTTATGAGATTTCCATGTAGCCTTCGCGAGGAGGCTCACAGGGTCTTGAAATCCTCCTCTTGCGGCGCGCGGAACTCCATCTCCCGGCTTCCCACCTTCACCACCGCCCCGGGGGCCAGGGAGGCCAGGCCGCGCGCGGGAAGCGCCCGGCCGTCGATGCGAACCTCGACGCCCCCGGCCGGCGCCCCGAGCAGGAATTCCTTCCGGTAGCGGTAGAGGCGTGCGCCCCGGCCCGTCCCGGGGATGCGGATCGCGGCGTCCTCGTCCTCGCCGATGCCGGCCTCTCTGACCAGGAGGACGTAGGCGTGGTTCTTGGCGTTGGAGGGCCTGAGGATGCGCACGGCCGCGATGCGTGACGGTCCTTCCATGCCGAGCATCCCCGCGGGGGGGCCCGGCGCGTCGCCCTGGACGGAGAACAGCGTGCCGGCTTCGGCCGCGGGGTAGACCCGGATGTCCAGGAGCAGGGCGCCCTGGGAGAGGCTGACGAGGGCGTGTTCCGGCAGGCGAAGGGAGCGTCCGGCCGGAAGAGGCTTTCCTTCCACGGCGATCCCCCGGTTTTTCCGGTTGGTGAGGACGACCTCGCCCTCGCCGATGCTCAACGTCGCGTGGTAGCGGCTGATGAGGAGGTTCTTCTCGTAGTTTTCGGGATCGCGGTCCCGGCTTCGGCACGGCAAGGCGCGAAGCAGCCAATCCATCTTCACGCGTCCCTCGCGCGGGTCTTCGACGGACGCCTGGCGGCCGAGTCGCGCGGTCTCCCTGGAGAGCACGAAGATCTTGAGAGGCGGGTCGGACTTGCGGACGGCGAGAAGGCCGGCGTCGAGACCGGTTCCCCCGCCGGAACCCGGAAGTCTCTGGAAACGCTCCGATTCCACCTCGGCGAGCGTCGGTCCGGCGTGGTGTTCTTCCTCCCCGAACCCTTCGACCGTATGGACCTGGAAACGGCCGGCGTCCACCTGCCGCGCCCGGAAGGCGTCCGTGGGGACTTCCAGGGTCTCGGCGCGCGGGGGCGTGGGGGGCCGGATCGGCTCGTCGAGGGAGGCGTGTTCGTCGGCCGGGGGCGCTGTCTTTCCGGCGCGGGGCGCCTCCCGGTCCCCGCCGTCTGAGACGGTGGCGAGGCCGATCTGGGCGGGTCCGGCCAGTCTCTCCAGGATCTCGATCATTTCCCGGACGTTCTGGATCCGCTCCTCGGGTTTCTTGGCCATCAGGCGGGCGACGATGTCGCGCCACTCGTTCGAGAGGGGGGGGCGCAGGGCGAGGGGATCGGGGATGGGATCCTTGAGATGCATGCGGATGACGTCGGCGGGGCTTTTGGCCTGGTAGGGGAACCGTCCCGTCAGGGCGAAGAAGAGCGTGGCCCCCAGCGAGTAGAGGTCCGAGCGGTGGTCCACCTCGTCGCCCCGTCCCTGCTCGGGGCTCATGAAGGCGGGGGTGCCAAGGACGGCGCCGGGCGCGGTGATGCGGTCGGCGGAGGCGAGGTCCCGGGCGAGACCGAAGTCCGCCACCTTGGCGAGGCCGCGCTGGGTGATCATGATGTTGTCGGGCTTGATGTCGCGGTGGATGAGGTTCTTCTCGAGGGCGGCTTCCAGGGCGTGGCCGCACTGGAGGAAGATCGCGACGGCGGAGGCTTCCTGGAGGGGGCCCTTCTGGACGACGATCTCCCTCAGCGTCCGCCCTTCCACCAGCTCCATCGCGATGTAGAAGAGATGCTCGTGCTCGCCGGCGTCGAAGACCTGGACGATGTTGGGATGGGAGAGCTGGGCCGCCACCTGGGCTTCCCGGAGGAACCGCTCCAGCCGTTTCCGCCCGCGCATGGCGTATCCCGGCGGCAGGACCTTCAGCGCCACGGGCCGTTTCAGCCTCAGCTGCGTGGCCTTGTAGACCGTGCCCATCCCGCCCTTCCCCAGGACGGAATCGAGGCGGAACCCCTCGACCACCATGCCGATCTTCGGTTCGGACTGGGACACGAGATCCTCATCGTTTCGCGGTCGCGCGCCCTCGCCCCGCGGATTTCTTCTTCCCGCCCTTCTTGCGGCCTTTTCCCGCCTTCTTCTTGCGGCCCTTCTTGGCCTTGCCGGCGGTCTTCTTGCGACGTTGCTTCTTCCCTCCGCCCGCCTTCTTGCGCCCTTCCGCCTTGCCGCGCCCGGCCGTCTTCTTCCGGCCCTTGGCGCTCCCGCCCTTGCCCGCCTTCTTGCGCCCTTCCGCCTTCCCCTTGCCCGCCGTCTTCTTCTTCCCCGCCTTCTTCCGCTTCCGCTTCCCTCCCCGGGCCGGTATCGTGCAGCTGGCAAGGTCCCGGGGAAACCGGGTGAGGCGTTCCGCCCCCGTCTCCGTGATCAGCACCGTGTCGGAGTGCCTGAACCCCGCGAATCCCGGCAGGTAGATGCCGGGCTCCACCGCGAAGACCATGCCGGGCTTCAGGATCTCCTCTTCCCCCGCGTCCAGGAAGGGGGGCTCGTGGAAATCGAGACCCAGCCCGTGTCCCGTGTGGTGCAGCGTCCTGTCGGCAAGGCCCGCCTTCTCGAACACGTCGTAGGCGGCCTCGTCGGCGGCCGCGCAGGGTGCGCCGGGACGCAACGCCCCGATCGCGGCCTCCTGCGCCCTCAACATGACCTCGAAGGCTTCCGCCTGCTCTCCGCTCGCCTTCCCCAGGATCAGCGTCCTCTCCAGCTCGCAATGGTATCCTCCCACTTCCGCCGAGGCCCCCGATCCGAGCACGTCCCCCTTCTGGATCCGCCGGTTCGTGGCGAAGGTGTGGGGGATGGCGGACTCGGGGCCGACCTGCCCCCGGAAGCCGGCGGAGGCCGGGGCGTCGCCGAACACCGACTGCCGGTAGGCCTCGCCGAGGGTCCTCTTCATCTCGCCCGTCGCCTCCAGCGTGGCTTCGAGCGACGCTTCCACGTCCCACACGCCCGGAGAGGTCCGCTCCACCAGCTTGCTAAGGGCGGCGTCCGCCCAGCGGCAGCTCTCGCGAAGAAGGGCGATCTCCTCCTCCGACTTCACCTTCCTCTGCTGCCGGAGGTAGTCGTCGAACGCCACGAACTCCGCCCGGGGCAGCAGGTCGGCGAGCTTCGGTCCGGCGTACCCCCAGCGGCTTTCGTAACCGGCGGGGTTGTCGGTCCCGATGCGTCCCTTGCCCATCCCCATCTCCCGGAGAAAGTCCGCGATGGCCTCCATGGGGTGTTTCCGCCCCGGATAGTCGAAGTAGGTGCGGACGAGCGAGATGCGGCCGCCTCCGGCGCGCGCGTGATGCTCCTCGAGGCGCGGGCCCACGAATCCCGCGTCCCCCTTGAGCGGCACCACGAGGCCGGCCGGGCGTTCCGTGGACACCATGAAGAAGCCCGTGAGGTAGAACACGCTGAGAGGCTGGGTGAGATACGCCCCCGCCAGTTCCCTCGCCCGGAGCGCCTCGCACAGCCGATCGTGCCTCTTCGAAAGTTCCGTTTCCGAAATGCGCCATTGCATCGTCCGGCCTCCTCCGAATGCATAGTTTTCACTGGTGCAACACGAAATACACCCCCTACCCCTTCCCCGGGACGAGCTTCACCGTCCGCTGCTCGAGCTCGTCGATCTCGCGGCAGAACCTTCTCAACGCCTCCCAGCGCTCCGGCGGTACCGCCTGGGAATAGAGCCGGACCTCGCGCCGTACCGAGAGCGTCCCCGGCTCCGCCCGGAAGGAGAAGGCGTAGAGGCCGAACTCCCCGCCCCCGACCCGGCTCGGCGGCGCCTCCACCCGGACGCCCTCGCCGAACCGGTACGTGATTTCCTCCGCCCCGCCGCCGCCCGGCCCGAAATCCAGCAGCGCGGGAAAATCCCGCTCCGTCTCGCGGATCAGCCGCCGGCGCATGGACAGCGGCGTCCGGATCGACCGGAACACCAGGCGGTCCCCGTCGCGGGAGGCGAACCGCGAGATCGAGCCGCGGAAGGAAAGGACCGTGTTCGGCTCCTCGGGATCGAAGTCCGAGAGCGCCCAGTCGTCGATCCGGATCCGCTGGAAGAGCCGGTTCGCCAACTGCATCACGGCCATCTTCTTCATCGACGCGCTCAGCCCCCGGTCGAAAAAGGAGCGCAGGTTCGCGGCCGAGGCGCCCGGGATGACCAGGGCCGCGTCCACCTCCGCGTCGCCGCCGCTGGAAACCGTGACGGTCCCCCGGATGATCCCCGAACTCTCCAGCTTCGAGAGGGTGGGCAGCGTCACCCAGTGCACGCCCTCGCGCGTGATCCGGACGGCTTCCGCGCCCGAGGTTCTCGGGGGCAGGGACGCAAAGGGGGTGTACCGCGCCGGATACAGATAGACCCCCCCGTCCCCCACGGGCAGGTAGACGAGATCCCCCTCGAAGGAAAGCGTCCGGAAGTCCCAGTCGGTCCTCAGATCGGGCCAGCGCCGGTAGCGGACCTTCTCGGGTTCGAGACCGGCTCCCTGCGCCAGGGCCCAGAAGAGATCCTTCGTCGATCCCTCCTTCTTGCGGATCGCCTGCACCGGGCCCTCGTTGCCGTCCTTGATCTCGCTCACGCACCAGGCGTAGATCGCCTTGAGCTTCGCGAGATCGTCGGCGCACCCCTCGCAGAGGCTCTCGGCCTTCTCGCGGACGGCTTCGGGAACCGTCGACCTCATGCAAAGACCCCTCAGCTCCCGCTCCAGCCCCGGATCGTCCAGTTCCCCCTGGAGGAAGAAGATCGCCGGAAGCGACCGGGACGGAGGAGGCATGAAGCCCTCGGGCTCGAATGCCTCCAGGTTCTCCAGGTCCCACACGTACGATGTCCTCTTCCCCGACTCGAGCACCGCCGGCGCTTCGTCGAGATTCCGCTTCACGATCTCCACCTCCGTCTCGGAGGGGAAGATCACGGCGAGCCGGAATCGGAGCACCTTCTCGTCCGGGCGCCGGAGGTCGGTCACATGCACGAGGTGGCGGAGGTCCCGGGTCGGGGGCCGGAGGCGGTGATGGCGCACGGTGCAGGTTTCCACGATCTGTCCCCGGTCCAGGGCGGGAAGGGCGATGTAGCGGCCCTCCTGGACGGGATCCGGCTCGAGGATCCTGCCGTCGGCGTGGAACACCCGGGCCTCCACGATCCGGTCGGGCATGTGGATGCGGCCGTACTTCTCGCCGCCCTTCTTGTTGAGGATCATCACGATCCGGTGCCGCTGCTCCTCGCAGGCCGCCGGTTCCGCGCCGAAGAAACGGAATACGCGCTGCTCGAACAACACGACGGAGGAGACCTTCTCGAAATCCTCCGGAGACGGCGCGTCCGAGATCACGGCTCGTGCGTCCACGCGAAGAGCGTCCGGCAACCCCCGATCCTCTCCCCGCCGGCGGGCTAGACACGCCCGTGCAGCGTGGTCGTACACACCGATCTTGTTCGGCGCGTCCAGCGCCCGGCCCCACGCCCTCTCGAGGCCCTCCCGGTTTCCGGCCAGGGCTTCCAGTTTCTCCTCGATCCCGTACGCCCACCGGTTGTCCGGATCGAGCTTCCAGACCTGGGCGAGGGCCTCCCGCGCCTGATCGTACCGCTCGAGCCGGATCAAGACGTTCGCCAGGTGTCCCCGGATGTTGGCGTCCTCGGGCCGCTTCCCGGCCCAATCGCGATAGTGGGCCTCGAGATCCTCCCACCGGCCCAGCGCTTCCCACAGCGGGAACAGAGGGGCTGCATGCGACGAACCCCTGGCCTTCATCCACGCCTCGGTCCAGGCCAGCTGGGCCGGGACGTTGCCCTTCGAGCCGTACCACCGGGCCCGGGCCAGGGACGTCCGCGGATCGTCCGGATGGAGGCGCCCGAGCGCTTCCAGCTGCCGGTAGGCCTCGGCGTCCCAGCCAAGGCTCCGGTAGGTCTCGAGCAACCCCTCCAGGGCCTGGAAGGAGGCCGGATTCGTTTCCGCGGCCCGCCGGAACATCGTGAGGGCCTTTTCCTTGTCCTTGCGGAGATAGAACTCACCCAGGGAAATCCGCGCGGGCAAAAACCCCGGATCCGACGCCAGGGCCTCCTGGTAGCCTTCCTCGGCGCGGGCGCGGCACTCCTCGCTCGTGAGGTGGAACCTGTCCGACGCCTCGAACCTCGCGACCGACCAGCGGACCAGCGGGCACGCCCCGTGGGCTTCGAGCAGATCCTCGAAGACCGAACGCGCCTCCTCCTGCAATCCCTCCTCCTCGAGAAGCCCCGCCAGATAGAGGCAGGCGGGGACCGTCTTCGTCTCCGGGTCGGAGACGACGGCCCGGAGCCGTTCGAGGACGGACGGTACCAGAACCACGGGCTCCTCGTCCTCCGCGGGGGACGGGCGGGGCCTGTCGGCCGGCCCGAAGTCCGTGGAGAAGACCAGGCCGGAAAGCGGGGCGCAATCCAGGCGGGTCAGCGATACGGGGGAGGTTCCCAGGCAGGAGGCCCGGCGGGACGCCACCTTGACCAGGAGGGCGTTCCACCCCTCCCGGAGCCGGACGCCGAAGGCCAGGCGCTTCGGCAGGATCCGGGCGAAGCGGTCCGCGGCGCCGGCAAGCGCGCCGTTGAGGTAGATCTCGTGGCTCGCCCCGATCGCGGTCCTGACGGCCGCCGGGCCGGCCTTCCCGGCCTTGAAGAAGGTGAGAAGGAAGAAGACGTTCCCCCGGTCCTTCAGCTTGCGGGCCACGGCTTCTTTCGGATCGCCGTCGTAGGCGGTCAGGGCCACGCGTTCCCAGCCGGTCTCCTCGAGGCCCACGGTGTAGCGGGCTTCGAGGTCCACCCCGCGCTCCGGGCCGAGCTCGTCGTCGAAGGCGGCTTCGCTCTCCTCCCCGAGCGTTCCGAGACAGAACCACTCCGTCACGTTGCCGTTTCGGACCCAGTGCCGGAAAGCCTTCTCGAATTCGCCCATCCGACGGAAATTCGCGGCCAGCTCCCGTCGAAAGGCCCGCGCCGTTTCGAAAGGCGCGTTGGGGAGGGCGCGGGAGAGCCGCTCGACCACGAGCTTCGGGGGATGGTACCAGTAGGGCAGGGCGTCTTCCCCCCGCGCCAGGACCACCGATCCCGGATCCCCCGGCGCCCGGCACACGGCGTCCAGGACGGCCCGTCCCGCTTCCCGCTGCATGGCCCGCCAGAGGTGGACGACGAGAAGTCCCTGGAGGGCGGACGCCTGGTCGTCCTTCAGATCCAGGGACGCCTGGAAGTGTTCCCGGGCGGTTCCCGGATCCGATTCGTACAGGAGCCGCATCCAACCCAGGTCGGCCAGGCGTTCCGCCGTGGGTTCCTTCGCGGCCTTTGCGGACAAATCGGCCAGGACCCGGCGCGCCTCGCCCCGGTTGCGGTCCAGAAAATGGACGTTGTCCGCGCCCGCGCGGCGTCCCGCCGCGAGCGCCAGCATCGCGACAAGAAGGGCGGGACCCGTTCTCCGGTTCCATCCAGCCATGACCATGGTTCGACCTCCAGAGGCATTACCGTTTCACCAGGATCATCTCCTCGTCCTCGACCCGGTCCACCTCCTCGCAGAAGGTCCGAAAGGCCCCGTAGTCCTTCCGGGCGATTCGCGGGGCGCGGAGCTCGAACACGCGCCGCACCGTCACCTTTCCCTCCTCGTTTCCGAAGGCGATCTCGAAGGAAGCGCGCTCGTCGGCCCTGGCCAGGCCCGCCGGGACCTTCTTCAGGATCCAGCCTTCGGGGAGGTGGATCGCCACCTCGTGCTCGTTTCGCCTTGGATAGCCGAGGATGAGGTCGTGGTGACGGGTATCCGTGGGGGCCCACCGGTCGCAGAGCTTCAGCGCGTGGAGGGCCGGCTTGAGGGCCATCTCCCGCCCCTGGAAGCGGGCCAGGGAGGGCGTCTCGAACGCCACCTCGTAGGTCACCGGGCGGTTGTAGTCGGAGAGGTCGGAGAACGAGAGGGACGCCACCTGGACCGAACCGAACATCTGGTTGAGCCTCTTTTCCATCTGTTCGGCCCGCTTCGTCCCCTGCTGGAAGATCCGCCTCAATCCCGCGGCATCCTGGCCGCGCACCTCGAAGGCGGCCTTCAGGCGCGCGCTTCCGTCGCCCCGGAGAAACACCTCCATCCGCGAGACGGTCCGGTTGTCCGCGGGGCCGTCGTAGGGAGCGAACACCGCCTTTCCCTCGCCGCCGAGGCCCACGATGAACGCCACCGCCCCCTGGTCCATCGCCGGCAGCTCCCGCGATCCGCAGTACCGCGCCGTCCCGTCGAGAAACAGCCCCGCCTCCCCGACGCCGGGCACGAAGGTGATCGCGTGGTTGAAGATCTTCATGGACGGGAGGGACAGATCGATCCGCTCGGACCGGCCCGCGCGGATCAGGACGATGTGGGACGCGATCCCCGCCTCCGACAGCATGGTCTTGAGCAGCGCGGCCGTGTCCTTGCAGTCCCCGTATTTCCGATCGAAGGTGAGCCTCGCCTTGAAGGGGCGGTAGGCGTGGTCCGCGAGGTCCAGGGACTCGTAGCGGATGTCCGACACCACGAGGTGGTAGATCGCGTCCACCTTCTCCTCCACCGTGCCGAGCCCCTCGACCGCCCGGGCCACCGCCTCGCGGATCTCGGGGCTCGACTCGAACTGGTCCTTCACCAGATTCTCGTACCAGGTCGTCACCTCCTCCCATTCGCGGAACGTCGAGACGTGCACGGAGGGGCAGAGCTCGAACAGCCCGGGCATGCCGGGCTCCTCCTTCACCTCCGGCAGGTTTTTCGCTTCCCAGGTGACGGCCTCGAGTCCCCCCTCGCTTCGCCGCTCGGGAGGCGCCTCCACCCGGACCCCGTGGAAGTAGAGCGGTTTCTCCGCCGGATGCAGGAAGGTGGCCCGCGACGTGCGGACCGGCGCCATGCCGTCCTGGAGGAGGAGCATGAGGCCGAAATACCCCTTGTAGCGGGGCTCCCCCACCTCCTCGGTCTTCACCTCGAAGACGATGACGTCGCCCTCCTGGAGATCGTCGAACTCCGCCCAGGACGACCCTTCCCGGAAGTCCCCCTCGAGGCTGGAGCCGTCCGCGCGGATCACGCGCGCTTCCTTCACCTCCCCGCGGGACCGGGTGTAATAGTCGTAGCGTCCCGGCCACGCGCGGACCCAGCGGTTCTCGTTCACGCCCTTCTCCGTGAGCACCTTGACCACGCGCTGGTGGAAGTGCTTCGCCGTTCCGTTGTCGAGCACGCGCACCACGTCGTTCTTGAACACCACCCACGCGTCCGTCCCGGCCGGCGCCTCCTCGGCGAAGGCCAGCCGGATCCAGGGATCCGGATCGGCGCGGTGGGACGCGTAGAACTCCTCCTCCGCTTCCGGCGAGAGAATGCGGATTCGCCGGCTGACGTCGGCCATCTGCGGGCGGATCTCCAGCACCTTCTCGAAGAGGGCGATCGCCTTCGCCCGCTCCCCCTTCACAAGGTGCAGCTCGGCCAGAGCCTGCAGAGCGCCCACGTCCTCGGGCGAGACCTCGAGCGCCATCTCGAGACATCCCCGCGCGCGGTCGAAGGCGTCGTGCGCCGTGTAGGCCCGCGCCATCTCCTTCATCGCCCCCACGTCGAAGGGGTTCAGCCGGAGCCGGTCGCCGAGGGCCCCCGCCGCTTCCTCGAGCCGCCCCAGCGCGAGCAGGTTCTCGACCAGCGCCGCCCGCGACGGCGCGTCGGTGAAATCGATCGCAAGCCGGCGCCGCGCGGACGCGATCCTCTCCAGCGGATCCCGGGCGTCGAAAGCGTCCAGCATGCGGCGGATCCGGACGTCCTCCCCCGAGAGCTCGAGGGCCTTCGCAAGGGCCCGCCGCGCCTCGGGGGCGAAGGGGGCCCCGGGATTGACGTCGCCCGTTCTCCGGGGATCCCCTCCCGCCTTGCGGAACCAGAAGCAGGCGAGGGCCTTTTGCGCCTCGCAGAATCCGGGCCGCGCCTCGCACGCCTTCCCGAGGAGGGACTCCTCCTTGTCCGGCATCTCCACTTCCCGGATGCGCTGGTATTCCTCCTGCGTCGCGGCCGCCTCCTCCCCGCCCCAGGAAAAGAAACCCCACCACCGGATCGGCTTCGGAGGGCCGTAGAACCTCGAGAGCGCGAACGCGGGAAGCGCCGCGTCCGGGGCCAGCGCGCGCGCCCGGCGCGCCTGCGCCAATGCCCGGTTCCGGTCGATCTCCTCCGCGGAGAGCATCAGCCTCAAGAAGGCCCTCTCCGGCTCCGCCTTCACCGCCTCGTGCAGCAGGGTCCGGGCCTTGCGGTCGTTCTCGTCGAGCACGCCGCGCCTCGCGAGCAGGTAGGCGAGCCGGGCCCGGTCCAGCGGACGGGGGGATTCACGGCAGCGGTTCTCGAGGAACCCCACGGCCCCGGTGAAGGGTGGTTCCGCGGGAGGATCGGCCGGGGAGGCGATTTGCGCGCCGGAGACCGCGCTGGCCGGATCGGGGTGCACCTCGAGGGGGAGCGGAGCGCCCGCGAGATCGGTGACGCGGAAGAGCAGGGTCCACGGTCCCTTCTTCTGGCAGACCTTGACCAGGATCTCGTTCCACCCGGGGGAGAGCGTGGCGCCCGTCGCATCCTGGTCCAGCCCCGCCGACCGGTAGACGTCCGCCGCGTGGACGGGACGTCCGTTCAGCCAGACCTTCACGGCGCCGGAACTCCCCAGGCGGAAGGCGCACGGCGTCGGTTCCTCCGCGCGGAAGTAGGTGCAGGCATAGGCGCATACGTTCCGGGAAAGGCGGAAGAGGGAGGAGAAGTCGATGAGATGCAGGGGGTGCTCCGCGGAAAGGACACGCCACCGGTTGGTTCCCTGCTTCCCCTTGACCGCTTCGCCGTAGTCCATGAACGCCCGGCGGTCCGCGAGCCCCTTCTCGGGGCCGTAGGCCTCCGAGAAGCCCGCCTCGCCCTCGTTGTCGAAAGGACCGAGGACGGCCCAGCGGCGGAGAAGTCCCAGGCGGGACGCGGTCTCTTCCGCTTCCCGGATCCGGCCTGCACGAAAGAGCTGGCCCGCCTTCGTCCAGAGGGCCCGTGCGCGGAGAACCCGGTTGTCGGCGCCCAGGGCGATCTCGAGGGCTTTCGCGAAGGCGTCGTCGCGCTTGCCCGCGCGGCCGGCGCATTCCAGGACCCGGAGGAAGAGGTAGTCGGCCAGGGGGCCGTCGGGGTTTTTTCCCAGGCGCGCGAGGTAGAGCGCGGCGGCTTCGGCGAAGTCGGCCTGCACCATGATCTGGTGGATGTCCCATTCCGGGTCGGATTCCGCGCCGGAAACGGGAAGTGCCGAGAAAAGGAGCAACAAGGTCGGCAGAAGGAAACCTCGAGCCTGCCTGGGCGTCATCGCGATTCCTCCGAAGGTCGTTGGAAGGTGGAAACGAATGTATTGTAGGCGGGGCCGTGGGGGAGGGAAAAGGGAAAACAAGGAAGACGCCAAGACACGAAGGAGACACCCAGAGATTTCGAGGTCAAACGCAAAGGAGGGTCAGGGATGTCCGGCGATATGAATTGATCGATGAAGGAATCATGTTGATCTGGAATCGATCCTGTGAACCCGCCCGGCCAGGCGGCCCGTAGGGCCGGTCGGACGGGTCCGGCTCGAGAAAACATCGCAGCACCGGTGACCTTGGACCTCGGGCTTTGGACTTTGGGCGTTGGCCCTTCGGCTTTCTACTTTTCCCTCAGGCCGCGCTCACTCATCGGCGGTGTTGCGGATGATCGTGGGGCGGTACTCCTTGTCCCGCATGCGGTCGACGGCGGCTTCGAGGAGCTCGTCGCCCTTCACCAGCCGGTCCACCACGTCCATCCCGTACAGGACCCGCCCGAAGATCGTGTACTTCCCGTCGATGTCGTGTTGAGGCTTCTTGACGATGTAGATCTGGCTGCCGGCCGTATCCATGCCCGTGGAGCGGGCCATGCCCAGCGCCCCGCGGTCGTGACCGCGGTCGGTGATCTCCGCCTTGATCCGGTAGCCGGGCCCTCCCGTGCCGTCGCCCTTCGGGCAACCGGTCTGGACGACCCAGTCCTCCACGCGGTGCCAGACGAGCCCGTCGTAGAATCCTTCCAGCACCAGCGAAAGGAAGTTGGCCACGTGGTTCGGCGCCTCGTCCTCGAAGAGTTCCAGGAGGATCTCTCCGCGGTCCGTCTTCAGGGTCACGATGGGGCGGTTACCGGGCGTGTCCTCCAGGAGGGCCGCCTGCCCTTTCTTTTCCGCGAGCGGATCGATGTCTTTCGGGACGGGAAGGCTGGCGGCGAAAATCTTCCGGCCGTACCGGGCGACCCATTCCTTCTCCTGGCGGAAGGTCTCGAGCATCCGGGCCATGGCGGGCTCGTACCAGTGGCCCGGGTGCTTTTCCAGGGCCTCGGACAGAAGCGTGATCCCTTCCTCCAGGAGCGCCTGTCTCTCCTCGGGAATGTTCTGCTTCGCCTCCTCGCCGTCCTCCTTCCCCTCATCCTCCCCCGTCCTCAAGTCCCGTTGCTCCTCGAACAGGCGCCCCGCCAGCTCCATCGCGATCCGGGGGCCCGCCTCGGTGTCCGCGTACTTCTGCCAGGACTCCCGGAGCAGGCCGATCGAATCCGCCTGGACCAGGCTCGCCTCGGCTTTCTTCGCTTCCCGCAAACCCGAGGACACCTTGAAATAGATCGCCACCCCCACCAGCGCCAGGGCGATCACGCCGCCGATGACGTAGTTGCGGTTCTCGTCCGCCTTTCGAAGGATCTTCTTGACCAGGCTCTCGAACTTGTCTTCCCGCTTGCTCTCCGTATCGGTCATGGATGCTCTCCATCCTCTCCTCCCCCATTCAGGAGGATCGTGACCCCGCTCGAATTCCTTCCCCGGTCTTCCACCCGCACCTCCACCGTCTCTCCCCCCTTCCGGAAAACCAATCCCCCCTCGTTCGCCGACGCGTCCGGATCCGGTTTCCAACGGGCGAGCCTGAAGTGGTCCCGGAAGAAGGCGACGACCTCACCGGCGGAGAACGGGCCGCGAAGATGCAGGACCATCGTCCTCACGCCCCCCTTCTCTTCCAGGCGCGATTCACCTTGCCCGGGGTCCAGGACAAACTTCGCCGGAAGGGGAACGTCGTCCGGGATCGACCCCAGCGATTCGGGCGACCGGCCTTCCCTGGAAGAGGAAACCCGGCACCCGAGGAGCAACAACACGGCGGCGAGCCATACGCCCCGTCCGAACTTCATGGGAACCACCCGGTTGGAAAACCGTGGGATTATAGGACCGGCGCCGTGCGACGTCAACATCCCCCCCTGCACTTCGTGAAGAGGGAGACGTCGAACGGCCGGTGGGCCTTCGCACATCGTGATCCGGATCGGGCTTTTGGATGCCCGATTCCAGTCGGGTCTTGGCTGAGCGTTTCGCGCTGCCGGCAAGTCATGAGTCTTTCCCACCTTCCATAGCCCACCCGATAGAAATTCCCCCAGGGTGACCCTCGTATTCCAGGTTCTCAGAGCCTGTGAAAGAATTCGCCGGATTCATTCGTTTCGGCCGATCGGGAATTCCCTTTCAACGGCAAGGGCGAATTCTTCCACCTGCTCTAACGATCGCTTCGCGATCGGAATACAACGCCCCTTCCCTGAAATGACGAACGGAGAGGATGTGGAAAAATTCCCCTTGCCCTTTGCCTCATGCTTGCCATGGCGCTGGGGAGAATCCGGGAGCAAGAGAAGGAGCGTCTGAGATCCTTCCTGGCACCCCTGCAAAGCAAGGTCGGCTGAGGCCGCCCAGCGAAAGCCCCCCATGGACCCAGGGGCTTTCGCCTCGCTTGACCTCGACGTGTAGGATCATCGAGCGCCAGCAGGGGGCGCGACCCCTGCCGGCGGCGGCCAAGAGACCCCGAATCGTGAAAAGCGAACAGGATCCCAAACCCCAGAAGCCCCGTTCTCTCTCTTCTCCCCCGCAGAGGTCCGGGGGCTTCATCGAAGAGGGGGGTCCGGGGGGATCGAATCCCCCCGGTGGGGGGTGTGGGGGGCGGCGCCCCCCGCGCCGTGTTGCCGTGTGGCGGCCAGGCGGAGAGACCCGCGCGGCTGCTCAACATGCATGGCTACCGGCGATCCTGCTCCTGCGAAAAAAAGTTCAGGAAGTTCTTGTTTTTCGTTAGACTTCCGAGAACTCGTGTATATAGTGTAGCACAAAGAAAGATGTATACCGTATATGGGGGGGGGCGAGCAAACGGGATTTGTCGGGCCGGAATTCATGGAAGTTGGACTACAACATATAGTTGTGAAAATCGAAAAGGCACACCGGATGCGGGGCCACTCGGCGCGAAACCGCCTTTGGAGGTTCTTCACCGTGAGCATTTCCAACCTGAACGCCTTCTGCCGCAAGTACGATCTCATCTTCGTCGAGATGGGCCGGGTTCGCGGTGACGAGGTCTACTGGTTCATCGATTTCACGAACCAGCGCTGCTTTTACACGGCCGGCGAAATCGAAAACAAGCTGACGGTGTAGGCGGTTTCGCCTTTTCGCTGGCTGGTTTTCCCGGTATCTTTCCGAGTCGCCGGGATTTTTTGGCATGCCATCGTCATCGATGAAGAAGATGATCTTCTCCCTTTGCGAACGTTGCGTTCGATCCTGCGCTCTTCGGTCGGACCGGATCCGTTACTGCGATCGTTTTCTCCGCCGGGACGGTCTGGGAATCAAGCACGAGAGGATCCTGGAGGCGGGTCCGGTGGAGCCCCGGAAGGTCTCGACCTCCCCCGAATTCCCTTCGTGAATGCGGGTTGACGACGAAGACACGGTTCTCCCCCGAGAAGCAGGTTTCGCAGGAAGACGACGGATAGGACGTATGGGACGGATCTCGTAGAAAGGGCATTCCGGTTTTCCGTGTCCCATCGCCCATCGCCCATCGCCTTGGAGCCATTCGCGCTGTCGCCGGTGGTGGGTGGTGCCGGGCAGGGATTGCAGATTTCAGCAATGTGCAGGGGCGGCCCTTGTCGTATCCCACTCTTTTTGAGATTGGGATCACGAAAATCGTTTACAGCGCGAATGCCTCCCTTGCGCTTCCCCTTGACCGCGGATCGGCCCGGGCTATAATGAGGTTTCCTTTTCAAAAGGGGGATTCCATGAAAGCAGCGGTATTCGTCGGACAGGAAAAGCCTCTGGACATCCGGTCGTGGCCGGATCCGGAACCCGGACCGGGAGAGATCGTCGTCAAGGTGGCCGCGTGCGGTGTATGCCACACAGATTTGCACTACATCGACCACGGTGTGCCGACGGTGAAGAAGCCGCCGATGATCCTCGGGCACGAGGCATCCGGCACGGTGGCCAAGCTGGGCAAGGACGTCAAGCAGTTCAAGGAGGGGGACGCGGTGCTTCTTCCAGCGGTCCTCACGTGCGGGTATTGCGACGCTTGCCGCGTGGGGCGGGAGAACATCTGCCAGAACATGGTGATGTTCGGAAACCACGTGGACGGTGCGTATGCGGAATACGTCAAGGCGCCGGCGAAGGACGCCTTTCACGTTCCGGAGGAGATTCCGCTGCAGGACGCCAGCATCATCGCGGACGCGGTTTCGACGCCGTTCCATGCGGTGAAGAACCGCGGTCAGGTGAGGCCGGGGGACCGTGTGGCGGTGTTCGGTTGCGGCGGGGTCGGAATCAACGCCGTGCAGGTGGCGGCGGCGGCGGGGGCCACGGTGTATGCGGTGGACATGGTGGAGGAGAAGCTTTCGATGGCGCGGGAGCTGGGGGCGGCGTACACGATCGACGCCTCGAAGGAGGAGAGGCCGGGAAAGGCGCTGAAGAAGAAGACGGGGGGGGGCGTGGACATCGCGTTCGAGGTCATCGGCAATCCGAAGGTGATCCTGGAGGCGTTTTCCGGCGTGAAGACGGGGGGGCGGATGGTCGTGGTGGGCTACACGCACAAGGATGTGCCCTTCAACGGGGGGCGGATCATGTTCCGCGAGATGGAGGTCGTGGGTTCGCTGGGCTGCAGGCCGGTGGACTACCCCCGGATCATCGAGATGGTCCGGACGGGGGCGATCCGGGTGACGCCCCTCATCGCGGGGCGGTTCCCCCTGGAGAAGGCCAACGACGCCTTCGACGCGCTCCGGTCGGGGAAGGGGTTCCGGAACCTGATCACGCCCTGACGGGCGTGCCCCTCGGGCGCGCGGTTTCGAGAAAGGAAGGGAGGAAAGGACATGGCCAGACCGAAGAGGTTCCTGCTGCTAGGCGTGTTTGCGGCCCTGATCGCCGGTTGCGGCGGGGGGCCGGAAGAACGAGAACGCGAATACAAGCTGAGCGTGGAAGTCAGCCACGAGAAGTACGAACCCATCAACACCAAGGTCACGCGGCAGGTGACCAAGGAATCCGTGCAGCAGAGGATCCGGCTCCTGGGCGGGGACAACGAATCCCTGCGGCGGGAGGCCATCGCCGATCTCGTGGCTTTCGGGCGCCGTGAACCCCGGACGATGGGGTTGATCGCCTACAACCTGGACAACCCGGACCCCGACATCCGGCGCTACGCCCTGATCGCCCTGGCCAAGATCGGCCCCGGATCCTGGTCCCCGCCGGTGGACAAGATGCGCAAGCTGCTCGAGGACCCCGTGAACGAGGTGAAGACGGCCGACATGTTCGCTATCGGGGTCCTGAAGCTCAAGGACCGCGACATCGTGAAGCGCGTCTTCAGCTACCTGAGCGATCCCAATCCGTCCCTCCGATCCTACGCCGCGGAATGCATCCGGGAACTCAAGTACTGGCCCGCGATTCCCGCCCTGATCTACGGCCATCTGGCCATGGAAAACCTTCCCATTCAACTGCGGCTCTATGCCTGGGAGGCCCTGCAGAACATCACGCTGGAGCACGTGAACACCCAGCCTCCCGGCGTCAACATTTTCGCCGTCTTGAAAGGCCGTGCCGACGCCTGGACGTATTGGTGGGAGGCCAACCGCCACAAGTACGGGGGCTAGGGGGGGCATGGGAGACCGCGCTCGCCGGGAGGGAGAGGAGGGCGCAACGCTGGCGAAGAGATGTACAGGTTCCCGCCTTCCTTGTTCACGTTTGCCCCACCGCTCTTCGTCCCCGATGAGGTGGGCCCGGCGTGGATCGGCCCCCGGACACGCGTTTGTCGGGAGGGAGCCCGTCTTCCCATGCCGGCGTCCGTTTCTCGTGGAAGGCATGTCTTTTGCTCTTCTCCTCGGAGAGGACGTGCCGGGTCCGGGTTCGGCCGGCGTGATCAAGCAGACGGCGTTCATGACAGGAGAATGACCATGAACCTTCGAGGCGCGCGATTCCTTTTTCCGGTTCTCGTGATCTCCTTGCTCGCGGCGGGAGCCTGCCGCCGCCAGTCCCCCCCTCGTCCCGAGGAGCAGGGGCCGCTGCTCTCCGAGGAGGCCTGGCGGGCCGAAGGCCGCGAGGCCATCGAGAAGGGGCTTTCGTTCCTGAGGTCCCGGGACCCGGATCGCGACGGCCGGTGGGCCCGCTCGGCGGGCATCACCGCGGTGGTGTTGCTGGCGCATTTCCAGAGCCCCCGGGAATTTTCGCCCGGATCGAACCCGGGCTTGTGGAAGGGGCTTACGTGGCTGGAATCCCTCCAGCACCCCAACGGGGCCATCTATCCCGAGCAGGAGGGAAACGCGAACTACATCACCTCCGTGTCCATCCTCGCCATGGTCCTGTCGGGAGACCCGCGCTTCGCCGACACGGTGAACCGGGCGCGGGACTACCTCGTCGACAACCAGCTGACGGGGGACAGCGTGTACGCCGGCGGGTTCGGCTACCAGGACAAGGCCAAGACGAAGGACAAACCGTATGCGGACATCGTGAACACGGAATTCGCCATGGAAGCCCTGCATGCGGCGGGGCTCCCGGCTGACCATCCCGCCTGGAAGCGGGCCGTCGAGTACCTGGAGCGATGCCAGCACAACTCGGAATACAACGACGCGGCCTGGGTTTCCGACGTCGGGGAATACCGCGGCGGATTCGTCTATCATCCCCGAGACTCGAAGGCGAAGATGCTCCGCACGGCCGGCGGAAAGGAGATCCTCCTTCCCTACGGCTCCGTGACCTACGCCGGCATCAAGTCCATGATCTACGCGCACCTCGAGCGCGACGATCCCCGGGTGAAGGCCGCCGTGGACTGGATCAAGAAGCACTGGACCCTCAGCGAGAATCCCGGTTTCGACGTGACCCGCGATCCCAACCTGGGACGGCAGGGGTACTTCTACTATTTCGTCACGTTCGCCAAGGCCCTTCACGCCCTCGGTGTGGACGTGATCGAGGACGAGGACGGCGTCCCCCACCCGTGGCGGCGGGAGGTGGTCTCCCGGATCGTGGCCCTGCAGAATCCCGACGGCAGCTGGAAGAACGTCTGGCACGACCGGTGGTACGAGTCCGTGGAGGAACTCGCCACGTCGTACGCCGTGATCGCCCTCAGCTTCGCCCTGATGGACGCGTAGTCCGTCGGGGCTCCCGGCGCCGGGCCCGTCCGGCCCGCCGTCGGGTGTCCCTGCCCCTCCCGACGGGGGGAGGAGCACGCTCGATCGCCAGCAGAATCAGGTCGATGCGATGACGGAAATCGTCTTGACGCGATGGCGGCGTTACCGCTGGCTGTGGAAGCCCTATTTCCTCGGCCTGCTTCTGGCCTATCCCGCCTTCATCCTGGTGCTCAACGCCGCCTGGGGGGGCACCGGCCCCTTCGCCATGCCCGACGCCGAACAGGCCGCGCGCCTCCTTCCCGGCATGTGGATCGTTTCCGTCCTCCTGACGCCCCTCGTCGTCTCGATCCTGCTCAACCTCCGGGAGGAGGAGGGGCTTCACCCCCGTCGCCACGCCGTCAACATCGCGAAAGTGGCCGGGTTCTCCCTCGTCTCCCTGCTCCTGACCGCCTGGGTTCTCCGGGGCACGGACGCCGGCTCGATCCTCCTCGCCCTGCGCTTCCATCTCTTTCTCTTCTCCTTCCAGATCCTGATCGCGGGCGTCGTCTTCCTTCTCCGGGGCCTCGGCCTCGGCTCCTCGGCCACCCAGGCTTCCGCCAGCCTCTTCGGCTTCCTCATGATCGGGACCGTGCTCTTTTCCAACGCCGCCGTCTTCCTTGCGGAAGAATCGTACCGCGCCCGCATCATCGACGTCGTCATCTGGGCGAACCCCGTCATCGTGACGGCCCAGAATTTCCTCGAGCTCGACCCCTTCCACATGGAGCCCCTGTACGGATTCTCCCGCATTTCCGATTACCCCTTCCTCTATCCGCCCTGGACGCACGTCGCCGGCGTCTACGCCGCAGGAGGCGTCGTGCTCGGCGTGGTCGGGAGCCTGTTGCGCATGACCCTGTTCACCTGGCCCCGGGGCCGCCGGGAGAGGAAACAGTCGCTGGCCGAAGCCCGCCGGCGCGAGGCGGGCGACGCCCCGCAGGCCCGCCCCGCCCTCTTCCCGGCCATGACCGAGGCGGAAGAATTCGGCATGGAGATCGAAGCGGAGGAAGAGGCGGGTGTCACCCCCGAGGCGACCGAGGACGCGGCCCCTTTCCCGGGCGGCGGAGGCTTTCCCATGGCGGAGGATGTTTCCGCGTTCCCCGCGGAGGAGACGACCGCCCCCGGGGAGGCGCCAAAGCCCCTTCCGGAAGCCGCTACCCACGGGTGGGTGGAGGCATCCGGTGAGGAGGAGACGCCCCCCCCCGCCGGGTCCACCGAGGCCGCCGCCCTGGAGGACGATGCGGAGAAGGACGCCCTCGAATCCGAAAGCGCACTCGGACCCCTGGCGCTCCCGGAAGAGGTCGCGCCGGAACCCGGGAACGCCGGGGAGGAAGAAGGGCCGGGCTCCTTCCCGACGGCTGACGAGAGCGTGCCCGACGAGAAGCCGGCGGAGGAGACACCCACGGAGGTGACGCGTCCAGAAGAGGCACCGGCGGAAGCGCCACGGACGGAAGAGACACACCCAGGAGAGGCTCCGGGGGAGGCGTCGCCTCCGGAAGAGGAACCAGCGGACGAGGAGACCGGGAGCGTTGCGAAGATCCACTCGGACCTCGATGCGGTCATGGGGGGCTGGGGCCCGGATGAGGGGCGGGCGCAGGCGCCGGAGGAACGGGAGACGGAAGAAAGCCCCGAAGAACCGGAGGCCGGCGAATCGGCAGTGGAGCCGGAAGCCTCACCCGACGAAAGCGCCAGCGCACTCGCCGCCCTGTTCCACCAGATGGAAGGCGAGGAGGACGACGCGTTGAAGGGGGCGGATGAGAAGGAGAAGGCCTCGAGGCTGGGGAAGCTTTTCCCCGGCATGGAAACCGACGAGGTCCTTCCCGGGGCGGAGGCGGAGGAGGAGGAAGGGGACAAAGGGGCGGAGGCGGAGGAGGAGGAAGGGGACAAAGGGGCGGAGGCGGAGGAGGAGGAAGGATAGCCCTGCAACATGATTCTTTCTAGAAGGGTCGAAAGACTGCCGTATCCGGCTGTTTGCCCGCCGTGGCGTGGCTGTGCTTCGTTGGGAACGTCCGTGTCCGTTCGAAAAACGCCCGGGCCCCGGCGCGCGGCCTGGGGCCCGGAGGGCGCTGGTATCGCGGATGTCGTGGTTCTTCAACGGGCCGGCACGGGGACGATCGGGGGCCTTCCGGTGCCGTTTTTCTGCAGGATGAATTCCCGGATGATCTTCAATCCCCCCATGACGGTGGATGTTTCCGTATCGAGAGACGTGCCGGGGCATTTTTCCTTGAGATAGGAAAAGACCGCCTTGCGGAAATCGGCGTTCTCGAAACCTTTCAAGAGGTTGCTTTTTTTCGGGTTTCGCATGGTTCCTCTCCCTCCTCCTCGTCAATCTTCCCTTCCAGGGATTACATCGGCCCCGCATGGGCCCGTCTTTACCGAAAAGGCATGAAGACGCCTTGGGGATTGCGAATCCGCGATTTCCCTCAAGTTCCGGTGCGAGCGGGCCGATACAGGGATGGGCATGTTCCCGCCATTCATCGAAAACCCTTTTTGGGGGGATCCGGTCGTGAGCAAGCGCGCAGTGGGCGATCTCTTCGAGGCTTTTTCCGATCCCAGGCCCGCCGGGGCGAAGGGATCGCATTCTCTCGGGGAGGGATTCAGGAAATTCCTGGCGGAGAAGGGCGAGTACCCTTTCAAGGACGACGCGGCGTCGGGGAGGGGCCCCTCGAGGCTCCTGCTTCACAAGCGGGCGGAGACGCTGCTGGTGGTGGCCCTGGCGTTCTTGATCACCAACATCGCCTCGTTCTCCGTGGGCGTGTGGAACGGAAAGCGCGGGTCCGCCGAGGCGGGCGAGCCGTCGACGGAGGTCGCCGCGCCCGATTTGAAACCGTTGCCGGACGTGGCGCCCGATCTTCTCATCGATCCCGTTCCGACGCCCGCGAGGCCCGCAAGGGCGCCGTCCGCCGCGCCGGTTGCCGAAGCGGAGGCCGAGGCGGCTCCCGCGCCGGTGGAGAAGCGGTACACCATTCGCGTCGCCTCGCTGGGATTGGGCCAGATGGAGGATGCGAAGGAGATCGCCTCTTTTTTCAAGAAGCGTAACTTCGGCTCCGCCAAGGTTCGCAGGGTGGGGTCCAATCTGGTCATCGAGGTCGGCGCTTTCGCCTCGACGCGGAGCGCGGCCGCGAAGAAGGCCCTGCAGGACATCCGGCGCTCGAAATTCAATTTCACGAAGTTCAAGACCGCCTACTTCGTCAAGCACTGACCCGGCGACCGTGACGCGAAAACGCCCCTTCCCGGGCTCGCCCGGGAAGGGGCGTTTTTTTATGCCCATCTCCGGGGCGATGCATTGTGTCGCGGCCTCCCGGGGGTGAAAATACGGGGATTTCAAGCCTTCCCCTGGCGGGTGAGGGGACGCATCGCGCGCAAGGGGATGTTGGAGGCGCCATGGCGGAAAAGAAGATCGTCAAGTGCGGCAAGTGCGGGAGCCCCTACGACGTTTCCGCGTATCCTCAGGGGATCACGTTCACGTGCCAGAAATGCCAGGCCCCCGTGGAATACAAACCCGGTCCTCCGGCGTCTCCTCCCGAAACGAAGCCCCCCGCGCAGGAGAAGGAGGGGGCTTCGGCGGCGGGGGAAGCGGGGATGGAATCCGAATTCCTCATCGTCGAGGAGGACGATTCCCTTCTGGGGGCTTCCGGGGAGGGGGAGGGTGCGCCCGGGGCGCCAGGGTCCGCGCCGGATTCTCCGTCCGCTTCCGCCCCCGGAGAGGGGGGGCAGGACAAGGAAGAGGCAGACGTCGCGGCGGAGGGACCGGCCGCCCCGGCCGGTGAGGGCGAGGGCATTCCCGGAACGATGATCGAGGAGGAGGAGAAGAAGGAGGAGAAGGACGCGGGCTCGGCGTCCCGGACGGCGGAGACCGTCTGGGAGGTGTCGGAGTCGGAGGACGGCGGTTCCGCGGAGGGGGCGGCTTCAAAGGCCCCGCCCGCGGAGGCGGAGGGTCCCCAGACGGGGTCCCGGTTCACGGCGATGGAGGAATTCGAGCGGAGCCGGAAGGGGGAGCCGGGCGAGAAGGTGAAGAGGTTCGGGGATTTCCGGGTGATCGGAGAGCTGGGGCGCGGGGCGATGGGGGTGGTGTACGAGGCGGTGCAGGAGCCCCTGGGGCGCCACGTCGCGTTGAAGGTGATGCTGCCCTCCTTCACGTCGAGCCCGGAGGCGGTGGAGCGTTTCCTGCGGGAGAGCAAGTCGACGGCCAAGCTCAAGCACGAGAACATCGTTCCCGTGTACGGCATGGGCGAGCAGGAGGGGACGTACTACTACGCCATGGGGTTCATCGAGGGGGACTCGCTCAAGGACGCCCTGAAGGACGACGTGATGCCGCACAAGGAACGTGCGGCGATCCTCCGCGATTCGTGCCGGGCGCTGGACTACGCGCACGACCAGGGGATCGTCCACCGCGACATCAAGCCCGCCAACATCATGATCGACAAGGACAAGAAGGTCCTGATCACGGACTTCGGGATCGCGAAGTCGGAGGAGCAGTCGACGCTGACGGCGTCGGGCCAGGTGCTGGGCACGCCTATGTACATGTCACCCGAGCAGGCGGAGGGCGGATCGTCGCAGGTGGATCGCCGGTCGGACATCTACTCGCTGGGGGCCACGCTGTACGAGGCGATCACGCTGGCCCGGCCCTATCACGGCGAGGACGTGCGGAGCATCATCCGAAACGTGATCGAGACCGAGCCGATGCCCCCGCGCAAGATCGACCCGAAGATCCCCAAGGATCTCGAGACGATCTGCCTGAAGGCCATGGAGAAGGCGCCGACCAAGCGGTACGAGACGGCGGGGGACATGGCGGAGGACCTGGATCGCTACATCCAGGGCGAGCCCATCAAGGCCAAGCCCATCGGGTTCGTCAAGAGGCTCGGACGCAAGGCCCGGAAGAACAAGCTGGCCACGGTGATGATCCTTCTCGTGCTGGCGCTGGTGACGGGGGGCGGGGCGTTCTTGGGCTACACCTGGTACGACCGCCAGCAGCGGATCGAGCAGGGCCTGTCCGATGCGAAGGCCGTTTTCGCGGAGGGGGAAGAGGATCCCGACAAGTACCTGGAAGCGAAGGACGCCTACGCCAAGGTGCTGGCCATCGACGCGGGCAACACGGCGGCGAAGGAGGGCATCGAGAAGTGCAACCTCATGATCAAGGACCTGGAGCGCAAGAAGACCGAGGCCAAGGTGCGCAAGGCCCTGGCGGAGGCGGCGGAGGCGTTCAAGGCGGAGAAGTACAAGGGCGCGCGCGACCTGTACGGCGGCGTGCTGACGCTGGATGCGGACAACGCGGCGGCGAAGGAGGGCATCGAGAAGTGCGATCTCAAGATCGCCCAGCTGGAGGAGGCGCGCCGGCGCCAGGAGATGGAGGCGAGGATCCAGGCGAAGCTGGACGAGGCGTCCGCCGCCTACAAGGCGGAAAAGTTCGATCAGGCGCGGGGCCTCTACCAGGGCGTGCTGACGCTGGACGCGGGGAACACGGCGGCGAAGGAGGGCATCGAGAAGTGCGATCTCAAGATCGCCCAGCTGGAGGAGGCGCGCCGGCGCCGGGAGATGAAAGCGAAGATCCAGGCGAAGCTGGACGAGGCGTCCACGGCGTTCAAGGACGAGAACTACGAGAAGGCGAGGAAGATCTACGGGCAGATCCTCCTCATCGACGAGACCAACGACGCCGCGCGTCTCGGCATCGAGAACTGCGACCAGGCCATCCGCAAGCTCAAGGAAGAGAAGGAGAAGTACGAGCGGATGCAGCGGGGGAAAGCCCTGACCGCCGAGGGGGAGAAGACGCTGAAGGAGGGGCGGGAGCGCGTGGCGAAGGCCGAGGCGACGTTCGCGGATGCGGATCCGGCCGAGACCAGGGCCCGGGTGGACGAGGCCCTCTCGATCCTCGAAACCGCCTCGGGGAAGTTCACCGAGGCCCTGAAACTCTATCCCGGCTACGCCGCCGCGCGCCGGGGGCGCGTGGACGCGAACCTCGCCCGGGCCCGCGCTTCCATCCTCGCCGAGGACTACGCCAAGGCGCTGGGCTTTCTGCTGGCGGCCCGGGAGGCGGGGGCGGACGAGTTCGCTTCCGATCGCTGGAAGCAGCTCCACCGAACCGTGCTCGGCACCGGCACGCTGACGCTCGCCACCGATCCCATGGGCGCCGCGATCCGGCTCGAGACGGTGGTGGAGGATCCCGCGTCGCGGGAGAAGCCCGAGACCCTCGGCGTCTCGCCCCTTTCGGGCGTCGACATCGCCATGGGCAACTACGTCCTGCATGTCGAGAAGGAGGGTTTCGAGCCCGTGGTGTACCCCCTGATGGTCGAGAGGAACGAGGCGGTGGAGGTCTCCGTGAGACTCCTGGAGGCCTCCGACGTGCCCGAGGGCATGGTCTATGTGCCCGGGGGCCCCTTCCGCAAGGGCGACCGGTACTCGGGGTTCGAGAAGGCGGCGGTGGAGGGCTTCCTCATCGACCGGACGGAGGTGTCCCACGAGGCGTACCACGAATTCATCCTCTCCATCGAGGACCGGGCGGAGCAGATGAAGCGCCTGCCGCGGACGACCGAGCGGGGCCCCGTGCAGGTGTTCTGGAAGCCCGAGTCCTTCGAGAAGTTCCAGCGCGCCTTCGGGCGGAACCTCCCGGTGTGGGGGATCACGCGCGAGGACGCGATGGCGTACGCGGCGTGGAAGGGAAAGCGCCTTCCCACGGCGGAGGAGTGGCAGAAGGCGGCGCGGGGGGTGGACGGGCGCCTGTGGCCGTGGGGAAACACGTTTGAGCCCGACCGGTGCAACTTCTTCGGCCGGCGGCAGACCATCGCCATCGAACCGGTGAACGCGTACGAGCAGTGGACGAGCCCGTACGGGCTGTTGAACATGGCGGGGAACGTGGCGGAGTGGAGCGCGACCGACGGCCCGACGATCACGGCGCGGGGGCGGAAGGTCAAGCAGGCGGTGGTGTGCGGCGGTTCGGCGCCCGAGTCGAAGTACGAGGTCATGACGGACGCCGTGAAGTACTACAAGCCGCTGCTGATCTCCCGCGGGATCGGCTTCCGCTGCGCCAGGGATTTGCCGATGGAGTAGGAAGCTTGTCCACAAGACATCTTGTATTGATCAGGGTTGGGAAAACATTGCTCCGTCTATCCTGAACTTACACGAATCATTCACAAGAAGCATGTCTATCGGAGAAGGGGGGCAATTCATGACGACGATGTCAAGAGAGATATGGAGAGCCATTCGCGGTGTACGTAGGTCATGGCACTCCCTTCCCTTTCGCAGATCCCCTTCATGGAAATACCCCGGGGTGGCCCTCGAATTCCAGGTCCTCACGGGGGTGCACGGGTTTTTTCGGGAAATTTCACCCCCGACCCATGGCAGGAGTGGAAGGGGGCTGCAGCATTTTGCATTGTCTGGTACCCGTCACCTGTGACCCGTGTTGGCCGTGCTTTGTTGGCACCGGGTTGATGCAACCCACAGCACGGAAAGGAACCCTTTGGGGGAGGCGAATCCTCCGGCGAAGCCGGAGGTTCGGCGATTCGAGCGGCTTCGATCCGCTGGGCGGCGGAAACGCCGTTCCCTCCAAAGCCGCATTCCGACACCTGCAGACGTTCCTGCGGTCTGGGCGGGGGCAAGCCC
>Ga0180433_10000466_pt1 | contig 69430 bp, 67 predicted proteins | sample SS_ome_8_FD_132980 | JGI IMG/M metagenome (GOLD analysis project Ga0180433, IMG submission 132980) | Hypersaline lake sediment archaeal communities from the Salton Sea, California, USA - SS_1_D_1 metaG | ecosystem: Environmental > Aquatic > Non-marine Saline and Alkaline > Hypersaline >...
CTCTTGTAAAACCACTTTTAGTATTCTCTTTACAGTGACATTTTGGGCAATGCATATCTTTTCTCCTTTTTGCAGTTTTAAAGAAGAAATTTTACTGAAAATATTTTTGATTAGCAATGCCACTTTAACCGTTTTTTTCAGTGCTAATTGGGAAGAATATCTTTAGTTAGCAACGCCTTTATTCCTCCGAGAGTGAGAACGTGATAGACAAATTTAGTTAAGTTTCCATTTCCAGATGAATTGATAATAGGGCCGGTAATATTTCCATCATGTAAGAATAACGTGTTGTCATTTATATCAGTCGTTCCTGTAGCACTGAGACCGACAAGAGATATATTGCCTAAACCGGGGTTGAATTGAAGGGTTCCATAAACCAAAGGGTGTCCTTGGACTGCTCGTTGATCGTTCACTTCAACAATGGCTGTTGGTTCAATCCTCATATGAGTATTATTCGGAGCAAAAAGTTGAAATACTCCACCATCAAAGGTCGTCGTACCATTGTTTACTTGTCCTGAGATGATGAATGGATTCCCACTTGTGTTGCTAATCTCAAGAGAACTAAACACGTCTATATTCGCAGCCATCGTATGGGATCCTGCTAGAACGTTTATATGAGATCAGGCTGTGCTAGTCCCCATCGTGAGTGTTCCACCAGCACTATTAATCGTATAGCCTATTCCAGAATTAAGTGAGACGCTGTCAACGGAGTCATCTGAAGTAATGTTAACAGTTGGAGTTCCAAGTCCGTTGAACAGAGCTGATGAACCTGGTCCACTGGGAACACCAGGAGGGTTCCAATTACTTAGGTTGTTCCAATTGTTATCTAAAGTAGAATTTGTCCATTCACTTGCACTAACAGAAAGGGGGATTAAGGCAAGGAATGCTAAAACGGTGTACACGTACAGTTTCATAACGCTCTCATTCTCATTTACACATATTATAATAATCCCTTACTAGCACTTATTACAAATATTGTATAGGGAGTCTAAAACCTATCTGTCCCAAAAACGTACGCTAAGGACTAAAAAAAACAACATTATTTCATTGGTACTTAAAGAACTTTAGAAATCACACGATTACACAAGTTAAAATGCTTCTTTCATCAGCTTGAATATCATCGACTTTCCAATTTTCATCTGCTCTGTTCAAATCTCGTTTAGTTGAAATTATCATAACGAATCAGCTGTCAATCCGCTTGACATATTGATATAGGCGTGTGTCTCGGACTTGTCTTTCTTTATCAAGAAACAGTTCATTAAGGTGCACTGTTGGAGAATTTGATTCTTCAAAAAAGAGAATTCCTCTTTCAGAAAGTAAGTTAGATTGATCTAGTAGGGATAAGATAGCATCCAAATAGGTTTGTGTGCTTCCTTTTATTTTCTGACCATAAGGAGGGTCTACAAAGATCAAGTCAAACGACGCCTTTTGTTTTTCAAGTTGCTTTAAAGCAAAGAAAGCCTCTTTTGAAAGCACCGTTGCTTGCTGAGTGAGGTTGAGGCGTGTTAGGTTTTCTTTAATGGTATGCAATGCTTGGCGACTATTTTCAATGAATGTGACATGACGAGCTCCTCTGCTGAGAGCTTCGATTCCCATTGCACCTGATCCCGCAAAGACATCGAGAAATGTTGCTTCTTCAATTTGGTGCTGACAAATGTTAAAAACAGTTTGTCGCAACTTTTCTGATGTGGGACGTGTCTGCGTTCCTTTAGGGACTAGTAGTTTATGATTTTTAAGACGGCCACCAGAGATTCTCATCGCGTGGCTGGTGCTATAGCGTGAGGAGTTAGAATCCGCTCAGCTTCAGCAAGGAAGAAAGGATCATCTTTTTTTAGGTAATAGTCATAACAAGCATAAGCTTGTTGAAGTGCAAAGTTGCGCTTTAGTTTAAAGCCAGCTTTCTCTGCATTTTGAAAAGTGACGCGCTGCTTAATATTGACCCACTGATCTCCTGATTTGCCTTGAATGATGAGATCAAAGTCTTCAAGTTTGTCAATAGATCCGTAGAGTGTATAAGGGTGATCTGCGTAAAGTGAAGGGTACGATTCTCGATTAGGATAGAATTGAACATCTAGATTGTTACTTGATGAGGTAACGTGGATGCGGATGTCTTTTGCAATGAAGCTCTCAATGTGTTTGACTAGGACTGCAAGCTTACGAGGAAAGGCAGCATTTGTTGGGGAGTACATGAACTCACCGTTGTTAAACGCACTAATGAGATCGAGCATTGCAATGTTATTGCCTTGACTTGCAGAAGCTGTAAAAAGAGAAAAATGCCCTTTATTGTCTTCTGCGAGACTTCTAAGGGATTCCTTATGAGCTGTGATACTTTCTAGAGAGTGTCCATCCGTAAGAAGAATGACAATGTTTTCCTTATTGGGATCAAAATACTTTGATGCTTTTGACAGGAGGTGAAAAGCGTCATAATTCGAGAAGTATCCTCGGTAGGAACGTGTTTCTAAATACTTGCGCACTTTGCTGATCGTTCCTTTACTCCAAACTAAGGGTTTTTCACTCATTGCGGCAATTTGAGAGTCTGCAACCAGGATGTTAAACGAATCCCCATCGTGCATGTATGCTAGAGATTTAACGACTGCGTCTTTAAACGTGTTGTAACGGTGTTTTTTGATTGTACCTGACCCATCAACAATAAAAATGAAATTTTGCTGCGGAGAGCCAAGGTAGAGCTTTTCACTTGGTTTAATTTTCAGTGCAAAGTTGTATCCTTTTCCATCTGGTTTTTCAACGTAAGTAACAGTTGTTTCAAAGTCATTGTTGAAAGAAATGGTATCGAGACTTGCTACAGCTGGAATTTCGGAAAGATAACCTTGTGTAAACCTTCCTGTTTCATTGATTGTATGAAAATCTTTTTCAGAGAGAGTTTTCTTGAGTTGCGGAGTGGAGATATCAACCGGCATATTTTGTGCCAAAGATTCTTCATGATGTTTTTTGATCAGCTCTTTCGCTTGAGATTGAATATCTGCAGTCGTTACGTTTTTGATTTCCTTAGCTTTTGAAGCTTCTAACTGCACAGGCTCTGGAGTTTCTCGGTGGGGGAAGGGCATATTTGAAAGAAGTCTTTTTGTGTTGGCAAAGGATTCTTGACGTGGGACAAGAGAGAGAAATTTTTCCGCTTCAGGCAAGTCTGTTAATGTATTTGTCATCTTGAAAGGAGCTTTACTTGGTAAGACTTTCTTTTCGGTCAAGTCGGGAAGGCAAGGCATAGCCAAATGCTCTTGAACTTCTAGGTCGTGCTTGTAAATATCGAATTCATTTTCTTTAATTGCCACGTTGCCTCCGTCAAAGTCAAGGAGAGGTCCTTTAGAAATGTCAACGCTAGGAATTTGGGGCTTTGTGTGTTCACGTTGTGGTATGGATGAGAGAGCCGTTTCTTTTTTGGGAGTTGTTATGGGTTTATCCAAAGCTGCTTGCACAAGAGTTGGAGGAGCATTTAATAAAAGATTCTTTTCGATAGGAGTTGGTGATACACTTATGTTTCCTTTTGGAAGGGTGGCAAGGGCTGGAGTGCGTTGCCCACGCGGAGTTACATTCATGGGTGTTTCTGTTAAATCAAACTGGGGACTTTTTTCAGGGAACCGTTTCATGAGATAAAGAGGGATTGTTGGATGGCTCAGTTCAGCAGCAGGTTTTGCTTCTAAGTTAAATGAGAAAAGTTCTTCTTGAGGCTGTAAGCCTTTAGCGAGAGCCAATCGATCATAGCTAGAGGCTTCTGGTGTAAAAACTTCCTGCTTCATTGAAAGTGCAGAAGGAAGTTTAGAGAGTTTTTGTTTAGGTAGCGATGAGCGAGAAGGAGACAAAGGAAGAGTACCAACATCATCAGGTTTGTAAAGCTTTTTCTCTTTTAAATCGACCGAGTCTAAGTCAAGAGCAAGAGTTGATTCAGGCTGAATTTGCTTTACTTCTTCTTGTCTTGGTTCGGTTTGTTTTATCGCAATTTGTGTTTCAAAGTAAGGCATGAACTCTGGTGTTTCCATTTGTTCCCAGTTCGATTGATGTGCTTGAAGAGAAGCACGCGGAAAGTCAAGCTTTCTTAAAGCAAGAGCGCACTCGAATGAAGCTTGAGGCGAAAGAGCAATAGAGGAGTTTTCTTCGTAAGAAGGAAGTTGTATTTGACTCATTAAAGCTTCAAGAGAGTTTGTATAAGCAAAGGTCTGAACTTGTTCTTTCTTTGGGGTCACATTTGCTTGTTTTACAACAGTATTTGTAGAAGAGCTTGTCGGAACATAAGATGACTTAGGCAGTGAAATGTTAGAAAAGGTGAGAGTTAATTCTTGCTTAGGGGACATCCAATTCGATCCACAGAGAGTTTCGGATTCAATTGAGATTTCAAAGGAGGATGAAGGAGGGGTGGAAACAATTTGATTTTGACGTTGCCACTTGAATCTTTCAGGGACGTCTAAAGACCGAATATGTTCTTTTTCTGGAAGATAGTTCTGGTTACTTTTTGCATATGTTGTCAAGGCATCTTCTGGAAGGTCAGGAAGCTCTAAAGGAAAAGTAGATCCTAATGTTTTTTCAAGAGGGGCTACTGGTTTTTTAACTGCATATTTAAAGGGGTATGAGGGAAGGTCAAGTGTAGAAGATTCAAATAGCAACTGAGAAGAAGAGAGCTCCGGAAGCGTTGCCTGGGGCAGCTTTTTCTTCGGAATGACTTGCCGAGCCACTTCTTCATGAAATGGGTTAGTAATGTAAGACTCATGTTCTTCTGAAAAAGGGGAAAGGTCAAGAGGAGCAATCGATGCAAAAAAGTGTTGTCCAATAAAAGTTTTAGGTAAAAGGGTTTTTTTGGGTGGAGAAAAAAACTTCTCATTAAGAGCCTTTGCAAGAGGTTTTGTTGTTTGCAGTTTTGGAGGATATGTACTTTCTTGTTCTCCGCTATAAAAAAAATAAAATGTTTCCTTGTCAAAAGTCTGACTTTTCCTTTTTTCTATGGTGGGGTCTATTGAAGAGATATTTTTTGAGGATTGAGTTTGAGTCTTTGCTAGAGGTGATAATGTCAGCGGTTTTTCTAGTGGAGCTTTTGTTTTTGTTTCTTGTTTTTTTAGTTTGACTTCGGGAGTGATTATTTCAGAGGCAGGTTCTTTTGGGAGAGTAAAAGTTAAGGAAGTATCAGCTGTGGCTTCAGAAGGAGCTAATGAAATTTTTCCAGTTTCTTGGAATTTTGAAAACTTATCTTGTTTTTCTAGCTTTGGCTGAATAGGGGACTCTGGAGGGAGTGCATTTGGCTCTTTGGCGGAGGCTAAAGGGCTAAGCTCAACTTCTAAGCGCTGGCTAAAATTAATCCACTTTTTCGGACCGAATGCAGAAGGTTTTAGCGTTACGTATTCGTCGCTTTTACTAATGAAGTGATTAGGGGTTTCCAAGTGAAAAGGAGGAGGCGGAGCAGAAGAAGAAACTTCTGGTGTGTAAGCAAAGTTCGTGATGATGTTTAGTTTTTGATCGGTCATTTCCAATTGAGGACGATCAAATATAGGAGCAGCATGCTGCTCCTCTTTAATGATTAAGCGATTTAGCGTTTCAGTGAGCGCAAACTCAATTTCTAAATCAGTTTCAAGTTCTTGAGCGAGCGTTTGATTTCTTTCTTCGGAATGTTTTGAACTGAAAAAAGATAAAGGATGTTTAAAAAGAAAATAGAGGCCTCCTGCATGCAATGCTAAGGAAACCGCGAGTGAAGCTATAAAAAGCGGCTTTCTTTTCTGTGAAGAGAAGGAATACTTTCTCATAACACCAATTCAAAGTTAGTAAGCATTTAGGGCATTTATTTCCTGAATGCTGCCAGTGATCCGCTCGTATAGACCTTGTGGAGTTGCAGGATCATTTTTGATTTCGTTATACAGGCTTAGTGCCGATTCGTGCAGCTCTTCCATCTCGCTTAAACGTTCTTGATTGTACATCTGTTTGGCTTCTAAGCGGTATTTTTCAGCATCAATGAACTTCATATAGGAATCAAAAACCTGTTTTTTTGCAGCATTTTGATTCAAGTTAACAAGGTAATCCTGTGTTACGAGGTCTTCTTGTGAAGAGAAGTCATCTTGGATCCGTTTTAAGAAAAAGAGGTAGCGGGAGTCTTTTTCGGCATTTTCTCCAATTTCTGAACGAATTTTTGCGTAATCAAGCGCTGCTTCTAAGTGCGTGGGTTCTGAACCTACATTCTTCCGAATTTGAAGCTCTTTAAGGTCATTCAAAATAGAGAGCACTTCTTCGTTTGATTCTGTTTTATAAGCATCTTCAAGCAAGTCAAAATGGAGGCGCGCAGACTCCAAAACAGCAATATTAGACATAGCAATGGGGAAGTGTTGCGAAGAAGAGTGAATGAAATTAAAAGTTTCAAAAGCTCTTTCTTGATCACCTAAGCCTTGATAGGTCATGGCAAGCTCAAAAAGCGCTTGCTTTTGCGATCCCCAATTTAGCTCAGGCTTTTTACTTTGTTGCTCGATTAAGTCTTTAACTAATTTTAATTTTTTCTCATTTTGGTTTCTATACTCCATCAATTTTGCAAGTTTTAAAAACTCATTTTCAAGATGAAGATTTTCAGCAGTAAGTGAGATTGGATGACCATGTTCATATAAAAGGTATTCATAGTGCTGCATTGCATGATCCATGGCGTTAATAACTTCTGGGTGATCAGAAGGTTTGTGAGTCCAGTGAGCGTCAACATACTCTTTAATGCTATGGAAATAATGATTGGCTAACCAAAGACGGTTTTCGTGTTTCACTCCTATCTCACCTTTATCGATAGCCTCTTGGAGATGTTCAGCTGCATGGGAAATAAAGTCTTGTTGTTGATCTTTGTCTGAATGAACTTTTCCGCTTTCACCAAACCCTGCGAGAGAGATATAGGCGTTGTAAAGCTGAAGGTGTGTTGTTGAAGTGTCGTACATCTCAGGGTTGAGAAGCATGGCTTGTTCTAGATGCATGCAAAAGGCGGAGTAGTCAGCTTGCATCTCTGCATGACACAGACCGGCAATGAAGTGAGCTTCTGCGAGGGCGAGGGGGTCGCCTTCTTCAGTTACTTTTGTAAAAAGGTAATCTTGAAGCACATAGAGGGCGTTAGAATAAGATTCAAGTTCATAAGCCGTTTTAGCATAGAGAAGGCTATAATCTTTCATTTCTTCTGCTGTAAGAAAGTCATGCTGATTAAGAACGAGTCCTAAATCTTCAAAAAAAGCTTCTTTTCCATAAGGGCCTTCTTCTCCAGAACGCTTATAGAAATTTAAGCTTGATGAGAGAAATAGCTTCCATGCAGCATTAATATGATTACTTTTTGGGTAACCTTTAATGTACTCTTTGAACGTTTGATAACTTTCTTCCCAACGCTCATTTTGGTGGGCCAGTAAACCATATTCAAAGAGAAAGCTTTCTTGGTCATCAAAGTCAGTATATTTTTCTTTGATTTCCATGAGTTTTTCATCAGCACGGCTAATGGCTCCTTGTTCTTTAAGAATCATGGCGTGCATAAAAAGAGCTTTTGGAATTTCTGAATCGTTTGGAAAAAGGGTGTCTAACTTTTCGAAGGCAGTGTTAAAGAGCTCTTCATTAGCTACCTGATGAGCACAAGTCATTTGAATCAATAAGGCATTTTTTAGTTGGTCATTTGGAACATATTGAGAATCAATATAACGGCGAAGGGGATCAATCGCATTTGCATAGTCTCCAATGGAGAAGAAGCTTTTACCTACAATGAAATCAAAAGTTGGCTGGTAAGATTCAGGAACAGATGGAGAGATCTTTTCGTATGAAGAAATGACTTGAGAGTAATCTTCATTTTGGAAAAGTAGAACAATTAAATTAAATGAGGCATCACTTGCCTTGCTTCCGTCAAACTCTTTGATTTGAGTAAAGGTTTCAATTGCTGCCGAGCGATCGAATTGTGATTGCAAGATCCCTGCTTGGAAAAGTAGATCTTCTTTCATTTCAGGATGGAGCTTTGCTAAACCAAGGTAGGTTTGTGCACCTTTTTCCGCTTCTCCTAAAATAGCGTAAATTTCTGCTAAGGCAAATGTAGATGCTTCAGAATAAGAAGAGTCTCCAAGCTGGTTGTAATAACTTCTCGCTTCAGTGACAAGAGATGTTTTAGTTTCGAGACTTTCTTCATGAAGAGCTTGCCGGAAAAGACCTTCTGCAACAAGAAAGTAAAGTTCTTGTTCACGTCCCTTAAGAGCTTCAATATCTTTCCCAATAAACGGTTTTCCTTCTAATGCTAGGTGATCAAACTGATCGAGCTCATAGTAGCATTGAAGTTTGTTTAAAATGATTTTCTCAGTGATCTCTTTGTTGTTTATGGCTTCATACGAATCTAGAGCCTTTTCATAATTATTTTCTTGAAGATAGATGTCCCCAAGAATTCCCAAGAAATAGTCCTTGAGTTTACTTTCAGGGTATTTGTCAAAGAAATCCAAAATCTGCGTTTTAACAATACCGTAGTCGCCATCTTTCCAAAATTCAGCAATACGGCGGATGAGAAACGCTTCTTCATCGGATTCAATTTGGGTTGATTGTACAGGAGTCTGCGCAGCGGCAAAACTGGCAGTTGTTCCAAGTAAAAAACAAACGAAAGCTTTCAGACGCAGCCTAGACATCATAACATTTATCCCTGTCATTTGGTTACCCTGTTGAAGTTATATTTTTGATTATACTCCACGAGAAATTTTTTCAAATCAAGATCTTTCAGAATCTATCTCAACAAAAAACCACGTTGAGATAGGCTCTACACTAACCGATTAAGGCGCCTTCTGCAAACAAAAAGTTGACTAAAGTTTATTCGATGCATTAAAATACCTCCCCTTCATCCAGGAGTTTTCATGAAAAAGTTAGTGTTAATATTTTTCGTTTTTCAAGCACCATCTCTGTCTGCTTGGGAGATTTCTGTTTACCCACGCTCTTACATTTCAAAGCAGTTTCAGCAAACTGCAACTGAGTTTGAGTGGCGTTGGGAAAAGTATGGTGCCTCTCGCAACTTTTCCTTCTATGCACCGGACAAGTCAGAAGAAGAGCTTGAGAAAGAATTCAGTGCAATTAAAGACCTCCGTTTTTCTATTTGGTATAATCAATCTCCTGGATGGTATGACTTCATTGAAGTGAATGAAGATTTTCTCTTTGCTGATCTGCTTTTTTATGAAGATCGTTTCCGCGCTGGAAATTGCATGGCTTTTGCTTACAACAATACGCATCCCTCTTTTAATTCGAGTAATATTGTGATTGGTCTCGATCACTTTTTAGCGATGGAAGGGACACGTTCAATGAATGAAAATGCATTTTTTTCTCTCTTGGCTCCTTATCAAGTGACGCACCTTGTTCGCTTAACACCTGAATTTGATACGCGTAAAAAATGTCATCCTTACTGGGAAGGCCGAAAAGAGTTGACTGAGGCAGAGATATTTTTGCGTCTTCCTCTACGTGGAGGAAGTCCGTATTCTGTCCGCTATTATGAAGTTGAAGACTGGGTGGATCATCATGGAATTGAACCTCACACTTTAGTCGAATTGATTCAAGAAGTTCGAGCAACCCATCATCCAGAAAAAGATTTGATTGCAGTACACTGCAGCGCTGGTGTAGGACGCACAGGAACATTCATTGCGGCTTTTATTCTTATGAATGAAATTGATCGTCAAATACAAACAGGGGAAGACATAAATCTCAGCATTGAAGAACTTGTTTTAAAACTCAGTTTGCAACGAAAATACATGGTGACGCGCTTAGCACAATACCAAACACTTCATGATGTAGTAAAAATTTACTTGGAGGAATATGTTCACACTTCGTCTTAAAACACGATATGTTGAAACAGACCAAGGGGGCATCGTTCACAATTCAGCCTATATCATCTATCTTGAAAATGCTCGGATTGATTTTTTGCAGTCAATTGGCTTAGATATCAATGAGCTCGAACGAAAGGGAGTGCAGTGTCCAGTTGTTTCTCAATCTGTAAAATATTTAAAGCCGCTTTATTCCTTACAGGAAATTGCAGTGCAAGTTCAGGTTGCATCTTTTTCCAAGGTACGCTTTTTTCTCTCATATGAAATCACTAGAGGCAAGGATAAAATTCTCACGGGTCAAACTGAGCATTGTTTTCTCGATCGCTATTTTAAACCCCAGGCGTTGTCTTCTGAAGCGATTCAAGCTTTTGGAAGCGCTACCTAATTTTATCTAGTGCTAAAGCGAAAAGTAGGTAACACTCCAATTAACTTAGGCGTTATTTTATATTTCCTTAAGAATTTTTGCTTTTTTACAGCTATTTAGATGTTCACCTTCTGCGGGTGCCTGTTTAACCATAGAATGATAAATCTAGACAAGTGGGTACGTACGAAAGCTAAATGTTAGACATTTGATTTTCCTGAATTTTTTACTAAATGTTTTGACTTAGTAACTAAAGACTTTACGATGAACTTTTAACAACTTGCATTTTTGCAAATTCTATCTCGGCCTGAGAAACTATTTAAGATTTAAGAGAAAAAGTTTAAGTGATGTCAACATAGTTTGAAGGCTCAAAACACATCCGACATGTATACCGATTGACGGATCCTAGTTCTAAGCCTGTCTTGTATAAATGTATTCAAGGTTAATGGATCAGTTTTTATAGAGAACCGATGCAATACTCTTGTTTGATATTGGCATCGTAGTAATCAATCATTTCATCAGCTCGTGAAAAACCCATATTTTTGAGTTCTTCGTAAATTCTCAGCCCTTTGGCGTTCAAACCTTGTTGAAAGTAAAGGACACCGAGACGAAACATGATTTGCTTATCTTCAGGACATAGCTTGAGAATATTTTCATAGTAGAGAATTTCTTCTCTAAACATTTTTAGATCGTGATAGCAGGTGGCAAGCTGTGCTTGAACCCAAGGGTCGTTAGGAGAGTAGTGGTCTAGAATTTTAAATTCTTGAAGGGCTTTCTCTGAAGCTCCTTTGAACTTTTCTTGCATTTCCTTGGAGTCGCCTTGATAGATTTTAGAAAGAGCAACGTAGGCATTGGCAAGAGAGGCATGAGCCTCAAGATCAGTGGGAGCTTCTTTAATCAACTGAATGTGTTCAGTAATCGATACGAGAAGGAGGATTTCCTTCATCTTATGCAGATCTTTGTGATGACAGAAGTTGGTGAACTTTCGCATAAGAGTGTTGATGGAATGGTTAACCGGTGGCAACGTATAGAGAGTTGATTCGTGTTTCATGAGGTGGGAAGCAAAACGATAGGCAGAGTTAGCTAAAGATAGATGGTATTCGGATGATGCGAGATTTTTTGGTAAACTTTGTTTGCAAAGAAGCATGAACCAGTTGCGCAATTCGATAAATTGCTCGGGCTTTTTTGCTTGAAAATAGAAAAGAATGACGAGATAAGCAAAAGCTGTGAGGATGATTCCGGCAAGAGAAAAAGCAATCAATGCAGATTTTGAGAGAAAGGTGAGTGATAAGCTAAATGCAACAATTTCACCAATTAATAACCCGAGAAAAAAAAGATGGAAAAAAATATAGGAACGGATGATTTTTTTGAATTGCTTAAGGCCTAAAGAGCAGTGGGACTCGATATTTTTTTGAAAACGATCGTAATCAAAATACCGTGAGATCTCGCTGTATATCTCTTTGACACTCATTTAATAAAGTCCTGTATGTGAGCCTGATTCAATAGGTCTTTTTATTCCTATATTCTGCATTTAGTGCAAGAATAAATCAAGCAGCACTTATACTGAAATAAACTCAAAAATTGGCTTTTGACTGCATTAAGCATTCGTGCATCACTCAAATTATTCAATTTGAGCTGTTTCAGTTCCACTTCATTGCTCAAAATTTCCTCTGCTAATTTTGTCAAACTCCCAATTTTTGAATTCACTTCAGTAAAAAAAATATCTATGGGAGAGAAAAGTTTGGCTTTCTCTCCCAAATTCCCCATTATGTCCTAAGTATGCTTCATATAGTTAATGACTTTTTCAGAAACCCCGGCGTCGCGTAATCGATCTATTTGGTAGTTATTTAATGTGAATCGGCTGTCAGTCTTTTGAAGAAGTTCAATGATCTTATCATCACCAATATTTGCTTTGTTTAAGTTAATAACGTCATGCACACTAAGTCTTTCGCCATTATCGACACGTCGGTAAGTTTGTGGGCTTTGTTTTTGCAAATTACGTTGTTCATTGTTATCAAGTGCAGCACCAATTAATCCTCCGGCAATCACGCCAGCGGCTCCACCGATGAGGGCTCCCTTTCCGCCACCAGCGATTCCTCCTACACCTGCACCTAAAGCTCCACCTGCAAGTACGCCAGTTCCTGTTTTGGATTCACAACCCCAAAAGAGAGTTGCTGCGAGACCTAAAATGAGAATCGAACTCTTTTTACTAATCATAACATCCTCTTAATTAAGCAATTGAATCATAGAACAAAAGTTTTCTAATGATCAATCGAAATAGTTTATCTATTAATTATTAATTACCATATTTGATAATGAATTAGAAACTATTTTTGGTGTTTTGTTTTAATTTTTTTCTGAAGAGAAAAAGGATCAATGACGAAAGTAACAATGATGAGCTGGCAAAAAGATAAATAGTTCGAATGTCGAATCTTCCAATATAAGCTCCAAAAAGAGGGGCAACCATCATTGATAGAGTGGCAACAGATTGATTAATTCCTAAGAGTTTCCCTTGTAGATAGTTGGGAGCTTTAATAGAAATGAGGGCCAAACAATTTGTCCAGACTAAGGAAGCAAAAACAGACGTAAAAAGGATAAAGTGGAAAAACAGATAGTAAACGCGGACTTCAGAAGCTGTAAATAGTGTTAGCGTTGCAAGCAAAAGACTGATAGATAAGATCTTTAGTGGACTATAGGCTCGAATAAGGATCCGCTCTAGCCACATATTACTGATACACCAAGCGATTCCAACACTAATAAATAGGGTAGTAATCATCGTTTTTGTGCCATGAAAGTGCTCAAGCAAGAAACTTGATAGAAATTGGAGAGAAACGATCCAGCCAACCATAAAGAAAAAGAATAAAGGATAAAGAATGCGTAAGTTTGAAGCTCGAAGAATACCAATGAGTTCGATGATTTGACTTTTATATACCCCTGAAATGGGTGTTGGGGCATGCTGAGTTTCTGAGAAGGCTTTCCAGATGACTAAAATATTGAATAGAGAAAGAGCTGTAATGATCCAAAAAGGAAGCGAAGAGTTAAAGACTTTAGACAGAGCGTCATTAGAGAGAATTCCTCCCATTGCAATGGCTACAACAAAACTGATTCCTGCAACACTTGCGACTGTACCAAAAGCTTTAGCTCGGTCTTTTAAATCGCAATGAATATCAGTGATTGTTGAAAGGCAAATTGTAAAGTTACCAGCAAAGAAACCAGAGAAAAGGCGACTAAAGACAACAAAAGGGTAATTTTTTATAGCAATTCCTAGTCCTGTTAAAAAAAAGCCAATTGCTTCTCCGAGCAAGGCAATTGTAAAACCAAAGCGACGACCTCTTTTATCTGCAATATGTCCCATGACAGGCCCTCCTAAAAATTGCATAAATGGAAAGGAGGCGATGAGTAAGCCTAGGAGGAGCATTCGATGAGAGAGAGAGTAGCCATGGGGTAAAAGGTCGTAAATGGGCTGCAGCACTAAGGGAGTAAAAATCGGATAAACGACCGATAATCCTAAATTATCCAGGAATAAAACAGAAAGAGCTGCACGGTATGAGCGGCGCTTATCAATGTGAGTGCTCAAAGTTTACTTTTTGCTTTTGGTCAGCTGCGGTTCTTCTTTGAGGCGATAACCTACGCCTCTGACAGTTTCGATCCAGTGAAAATTCGGACCGAGTTTTTTTCGAAGTGCTGCAATATGGACATCGATGTTACGATCAACAATGAAAGCATCATCATTGTGGATATCATCTAAAAGCTGGTTTCTTGTGAGGACTTTACCTCGTTGAAGAAGGAGTCGTTTCAAAATGCCAAATTCGGATAGTGTAATCGTGATCTGTTGTTGATTTTTCTTGAGGAGATAACGGTCGATATCTAAGTTAAATTCTCCAAATGATAAAGTACGCGTTGTTTTTTCTGGTTCGCGGTTACGCCTAAGAACTGCTTTGACTCTAGAGAAAAGAACTTTAGGAGAAAAGGGTTTTGCAACATAGTCATCTGCTCCTAGCTCAAGGCCTAAGATCATATCGAGCTCTTCGTTTTTTGCACTTAAGATAATGACAGGAATGTTTTTAAGATCAGGGTTGCTTTTGATTTTTCTACAAACATCTAATCCATTAAAACCTGGGAGCATAATATCTAGAATGACTAGATCTGGCTTTTCCCGCTCAACGGCTCGGTATCCATTGACTCCATCGACTTCCACATGAAGTTTATATCCTGAAAGGTCAGCTTGCAGTTTAATGAGCGCTGCAATGTCTTCTTCGTCTTCGATAAGAAGGATTCTTTTCTTTTGCGCCATTTAGTTTCTCCTAAATACAGGAATGAGTTTTTTGCTCAATTATAACTATTCATCAAATTACTTAAAACCCCAATAAAATGGTACAGAAAAGTTTTGAACTCAATATCCTCGTTGAAGTTGTATAAAGGTTGGTGGCATAGGACCAGGTTGGTATGCTTGTTTCAAAATCTGTCGAGATTTTGCAGTTCCAACATAGGCACTACTTGGCAAGGTTTTTTGTTTTGGAGCTGACTTTGATCCAAGCCCAGAAAAAAGATTTTTAAAAAAAATAACAAGCTGATTCGGTGGGTCGAGTTCAATACCCCGTTCTTTGAAGTCACGAATAAGTTTTTCTCTTTGCGAACAAGATAGATTATGGTCGTATTCCTGAAACAGGCCGTATTGATCGATAAATGCCAAGAAGCGTTTTCCAAATTCAGCTGCATTTTTAGTTGGGTATAAAAGGGCCATGACTTTTCGAGCTTCTTCGGTCAAAAGAAAACGGTTTTCTTTGTTTTGCTTTGCCCCGCTCTCTAACTGCTCGAGCTTTTTGAGGAAGAGCTGATCAGGGGTTAAGTTGACGATTGCCCTCGCTTTCCCAACCATTGTCTGATAACGACCTCTATAATAGATTTCGCTTTGATCTTCTGTCACAGGGATACTTTGCCAAAAGCGATCCACTTTTGAAATGACAGATTGCAAATCAGTGCGATTTTCAATCGCTTGATAGAGCTCAAGATCATGTTGTCTCATTTGCTCTAGTGTTTTGGGACGAGTTGCCATAAGATTCTCCGTTTTAAGAAGCAGTCGAAGACATGTTGAACTGAAACAGGATTTTCTACAAAGAAAAAATTAAATATCTAGATATAGATGTTAGCATACAAGATAACTGCAAGAGCCTTACTTTACGAAAACGGAATCATTTTATTTTTACCTCCATCAACAGAGTTAAAGCTATACTTTTTGCACTTCTTACAATTAATCACTGTAGACTTCACATTATCCACGTTTAAGATAAAAATTGTGGCTTCTATCTCTTGCTATACCCTGTGTAAGCCAAAGATCTTGGCCTGTAGTGTAGGTATTAATTGTAGAATGCTTTTCCTTTGGAGCTGAACTTGATCCAATCTCCGGAAAAATACTTTTAATAAAAATGATAAGCGGATTCTGAGGGTCGAGCTCGATTCCACGCTCTTTGAAGTCACGAATAAGTTTTTCTCTTTGCGAACAAGATAGCGTATGATCGTATTCCTGAAAAAGGCCGTATTGATCGATAAATGCCAAGAAGCGTTTTCCAAATTCAGCTGCATTTTTAGTTGGGTATAAAAGGACCATGACTTTGCGAGCTTCTGCAGTCAAAAGGGGGCGGTTTTCTTTGTTTTGTTTTGCCCCGCTCTCTAATTGCGCGAATTTTTTGAGAAAGAGCTCATCTGGTGTTAGGTTGATGGTTTCTCTTGCTTGAGCAACCATCGTCTGGTAACGACCTCTATAATATTTTTCACTTTGATCTCCTGTCAAAGTGACACTTTGCCAAAAGCAATCCACCTTTGAAATGACAGATTGCAAATTAGTGCAACTTTCAATGGCTTGATAGAGCTCATTATCATATTGTCTCATTAGTTCTAATGTTGTGGGACGAGTTGCCATAAAATCCTCCAGTTTTTAGAAGCAATCGGAAGCATGATGAATGGAAGCTGGATTTTCTACAAAGGAAAAAATTAGGGCAGCTGGATTTCTTGGCCTACAACAATTAGGTCGCTGGATAGTTGATTTACCTTTTTAATTGCCTCAACCGATGTGTTTTGTTCTCTTGCAATTTTTTCAAGAGAATCACCTGGCTGAACGATATAGGTATTTGTTGACTGTGCTGAATGTGTCAACTTGGAGATTCCTTCTTTCAGTTTAACGATATCTTGGATCTGCTCTTTTTGAAAAGCGATTGCCTTTTCAAATTGGGTAATTTTTTCTTTATACTGGGAAAGAGCCGTTTTGGTTTCATTTGCATGAGAGCTAAGTTGACGGATGTCACTCAGGATTTTATCTTGTTTTTTGCCTAGATTGGCAATTTTTTTGTCGATATTTTGGATTTCCGATGCAAACGTTTCAAGTTTTCCTTGCTTGAGCTCAGCAACTTGTTGTTTAAGATTTGCGATCGTTTGCTCTTGATCAATAAGCTTGCCCTCTAAGACGTGATGCTCGATTTCATAGGTATTGAGGTCGTGTTTGATTTCATCTACTTCTGTTCGCACCTTATGTAGACTCATTTCCATTTGGTGCTTTTCTGATTTCGAGCTTGAGCTGATTGCGCAGCCACTGAGTAATAATACGCAACCTAAAGATAGGACAAAGGCTTTCATTTATTATCCTTAATTATTCTTTTTTGAAGATTTTAAATTCTACACGTCGATTTTTTGCCCATGCTTCCGCATGATGGCCAAGTTCAGCAGGCATTTCTTTCCCAAAGGAAATGGTGTAAATATGGTTGGGATTCACCCCTTTTTTGACAAGCAAACTGCGAATCGTGTTTGCACGCCTTGTTCCAAGGGCAAGATTATATGCTTCTGAAGCTCTTTCATCGCAATGACCTGATACAAAGATATAAATATTAGAGTTTTTTTTCATATAATTAGCAATTTGATCGATCGAATCGTAATAATCTTTTTTGCGCAAAACATGTTCATCTGTATTGAAGTAAACATTGCTAAAGAGTTTTGCAAGTTCAGCTGAAGGTGTAGAAAAGTGGTCAATGCTTGGGATGCTACCTCCTTCAACCCCTGGTGATTCTTGTGGTTGAGGAATACTAAAGTTTGCAAATTGTGTTTTGAGGTCTTCATCTTTTAGAGGGATGAACTCTTCTTCAACGGGGCCATTGAAATCATCAGCGGTTTCAATCATGCGAGAATCAACATCTTTATTCCAAAGAAGTTTCCCTTTTCGTTGAAGGTAACGACCCATTGTTTTGGTGTCTTCCCATACAGCGCCCGATGAATTTTGACAGCCTGTTAATAGGTAACAAGCGGCGAGTAAAGAAGAAATGAAGTAAAGCGACGGTTTTTTCATAATGCCCTCTCTTAAGGACCCCAAGTGGGGTAGTGCTTCTTACCAGGTCCTTCTGTGATTTGTACCATTTCCTTTTGTTTTAAATTAATTAGAAATAATTCTGAAGAAGAAGGATCAACCGTGTTAAAAATAATGTGCGTGCTATTTGTTGCCCAGCAGGGATTTTCTTTATGCATTTTGCCTGTTGTCAGCTGAATTTCTTCACGAGTAATAAAATCATAAACCATAATTTGCCTGACGCCATTGATCTTAGCACTATAGGCTAATTTTGTGCCATCAGGAGACCATGATGGGCATGTATTTTCTCGATATTTGCGTGTTAAACAGATCGGTTGAGGACGTTTCCAGTTGCGTAAAGAGGGAATATTAATCAAAAAAATACGAGGCGTTCCTTCTTGATCGGAAACAAAAGCTATTTTTTTTCCATCAGGGTGAAAGGTGGGGGATGCTTGGACAGACTGAGGAAAGGAGTAAAGTTGAAGAGGCTTTCCTATGAGGCCTTTATCAGGATCAAATGCTTGGAGAAACAGATCCGCTTGCCCACTTGCATCGGAAATGAAGGCTATGAGATCTCCCGAGTAGGAAAAACTAGGCAAAAGTTGGTTTCCTCGAAGAGAAATAAAAGGTTTGCCTTGGGGTTTATCAAAAGAGGTAATGTAAATCTTGGGTTGACCAAGTTTATAATTTACATAGAGGTATTTGTTTTTCGTGAAGACTCCTTCAGATGGAAAAAGAGTGGGATTGATGCAGTAACTTTTTTCTTGAGTGAGTTGGCGTGCATTCTTTCCATCATAGTCGGCAGTCCAGATTTCAGATTTCCATTTATTTCCATCTGGAAGTTGAATCGCATAGAAAATCTGACTTTGAGCAATGCCTTTTTTTCCTTCGATTGTTTCATAGACGTCATTGGCAATTTGATGCATGACGCGACGGTCAGAAGGAAGAGATCCCGTTAAGTTGAGAGGGTCAATATTTTTGGTCAGCCCTGTTTTAAGTGAAAATAAAACGGCTGAAACTTGACTTTGGTTAAGAGTTATTTTTAAGACGTGAGTATACCCTTTTGGTTTCCAAAAAGAGGGACGAAAGGGGGATTCTTGTAAAAGCTGATTCTCTTCTTCTGTTTTTTCACTTGATGCCGTAGAGATGCCATTATGGTTGAGGTCAAAAAGAAGAACTTCTTTTAGTTCAGTGGATTTACAGCTGAGATAAATGGAAAAGAGGTTTTCAGACTTTGCAAGCGGCACGATAATTTCTTGATCGATGTCTTTACAGTCGAGAAAAAAAGGAAAAAGAAAAAGAAGACAGATCCAAATTTTACTTTTCATGGCAAAAGTTAAGCGTAAAAGTGTGCTGCATTTTTCCTGCAAGTTCATCCGAAAAAGGAGGCAAAGTCATATGGATGAGTTCTCGCTCCAGATAACATTTGTTGTTTTCGCTTTCAGCATACAGGACTTGGACCTTTTCTACACGTCCGCTTTTCAAAACAGTGACTTGGACACGGACACGTCCATCTTCAGGGAGCTCGAGGGTTTCTCTTAGCGATTGAACTAATAGTGAGAGATAGGATGTTTCTCCTATAGGTAAGGATTCGGGCATTTGATCAATATGAAGTTCTTCGATTGCTTTTGGAACTGTAAGAGGAATGATTGACTCTGGGGCTTTTTGTTTTTGCTCAATTTTAGCAAGAGTTTGCTCAAGCTCTTTTAAAATATTTTGATCGATCTTTTTTTTCGTTGGTTTTGGTGGTGGTATCTTTTTTTTAGTCGAGCTAGGTTTAGGCTTAGGATTGGACACGATTTGAGATTGAGGCTCAGGTCTTGGTTTGGGTTTAGGCTTTTCGGTATGAGTATGGACGATAATCGACTGTTTTGGAGTGGGAATGGGATGATTTTTTTTAAATTCATAAAAAGTAAAAAAAAGATGACCCACGAGAACAACAGCTCCGATAGCAGACTGACGTGGATGTTTTTTAATCCAATCTTTCATGACTTTACTGACCCGGCTTAAGAATCACGTCCATTTCTTCAAATCCAGCAGCTTCTAATGCATTTTTCACTGTTTGGTAAGTTCCAAAAAAAGCTTCTTTATCATGATAGATTTGAGGAATGGCTGCAGGCATCTGCTCTTTGCATCGCTTCATAAAGGGGTAAAGATCGCTTTCTGCGATTAAAGTATTGTTTATCCAAACTGTATTGTCAGCAAAGACGTGGATTTTAATAGGAGCATTTTCCTGAATAGGCAAAGGTTGCTTTTCACCTTCTGATGCGCTACCGGCAAGGGCGACACGATCCAGTTCTAAAAGAGGAGCGACAAGAATAAACATAATCAGCACAACGAAAACGACGTCAATGAGGGGAGTCAAGTTGACAAGCCCTTCTTCTTCTGCATCTCGGCTAAGTGTAAAGTGGTGTTTTCGCATTATTCTACGTCCACTTTGCGGTATTGAAGCTCGACCGTTGAAAGAAGAAAGTGGCTAAAATCTCGCATCTCTGTTGTAAAGTGGCGACTGAGATTTTTAAGATAGCTATAAGCAACTAGCGCGGGAATTGCAATCAGTAAACCCAGAACTGTTGTTGTTAGTGCAGTCGACAATCCTCCTAAAATAATCGAGTTTGAAGAAACAGAGTGTCCAGCTTGCAATTCACCAAACGTAATAAGAATTCCCCAAACAGTCCCGAGAAGTCCTAAAAAAGGTGCTAATGTAACAGTTGTTGAGAGAATAAATAGATTTTTTTCTAAAAGCTCTCGCTGTTTGGCGATTGAGGATTGGAGGTGAGAGTCGAGTAATTCAACGTCGGTACGCGAAAGGAAATTTTGATCAGCTTTTACGTAGTAACGATTTTTGTCGAGAATTTCGACGGTTTTTTCCTGAATGACTCGGTATAAATCCCCAAAGGGTTGAGGGATTTTTTGTTTATCTTTACTAAGCAAAGCATCTATTTTTAAATTGAGCAGAGAGTTTTTTTGGATTTTGATGGATTGTCCAAAAGTTTTCGCGTGTCGTTTGATTTGATTAAAGGACCATATTTTATGAATCAGAAAACACCAGGAGATAACTGAAAGGGCAAAAAGGGCAAAAAAAACCATCTTACCGAAGGGATCTGCTTGATAAAAAGCTTGAAAAAACGTTCCCATGAACCTAACCAGCATTAAAAGGTTTATTTGATTTCTTGAATATTTGAGCAGGTTTGCTGCTAGTTTTTCAGACATAGTCATACTTGAGGAAAAACCTAATTGTCAAGGAAAGGACCACGTGATATTTTTAGTTATATGTTTAGCGATTCACATGCACACTTAACTTGTGACCCTGTTTTTGAGCACATTTCCGAATTGCTAGATCGTGCAAAGAAAGCTGGGGTAGAAACAATTGTTAACATTTGCACAGACAAAGTTACGCTTGAGCGAGGACTAAAACTTGCAGAGGATGTCAAGTGGGTTTACAATGTAGGTTCGACGACTCCACATGATGTTGAGAAAGAGGGAGGAATCTACTTCCATCTGTTTGAAGAAGCTGCCCGGCAAGGAAAGCTAATTGCAATTGGTGAGACAGGACTCGATTATCATTACGAACACTCTTCCAAATCTTTGCAGCAAGCATTTTTGATTCGCTATCTTCAACTTGCGGCTGATTGTAACTTGCCCGTTGTGATTCACTGCCGGGATGCTTTTGAAGATCTTTTTGCTATTGCAGATGAGCACTATAAGAAAGGACCACTTGTTCTGCATTGTTTTACAGGAACAATTGAAGATGCAGAAAAGGCATTAGAGCGGAATTGGCTCATTTCATTTAGTGGGATCATCACATTTAAAAAATCTGAAAGTTTGCGTCAAGTGGTGAAAGAAGTTCCTATTAATCAGCTTTTAATTGAAACAGACACCCCTTATCTTGCTCCCCAAACAAAAAGAGGAAAGCCTAACGAACCTAGCTTTCTTCTGGAAACGGCTCAGATGGTGGCAAACGTTAAAGGGCTTCCTTTAGAAGAAGTTGCAAAAGCTACAACCACAAATATGCGCAATTTCTTTGGCTTAAATTAATTTTTTTCTTTTTCAAATTTGCCTTTATCAGTTTAATGAAAATCATGACGACAAAGGTTTACACATTTCCAAAAGAGTTTGTTTGGCGACGATTACATTCCCTATTTGGGTTATGGATTGTCATCTTTTTGATTGAACATATGCTGACAAATTCTCAGGCTGCACTTTTGTTTGGTGAAAATGGGGACGGTTTCATTCGTGCTGTGAACTTTCTCAAGCACTTGCCTTACCTGCCTGTGATTGAAATTGTTTTGCTAGGTGTTCCCATTTTATTTCATGGAGTTTGGGGTATCAAAGTTTTGATGACTTCAAAAATGAATTCTTTTCCTGGAAAGGGAAATCACCCATCCCTGACTAAATACAAGAGAAATCATGCTTATAGCTGGCAGCGCATCACGTCTTGGATACTTTTAATTGGAATCATCGCACACGTGGGCTATATGCGTTTTTATATGTATCCTGCTTCAGTAAATGTGGGCGATCACTCTTATTACTTTGTAAGGGTTGGAATGGACCCTGGGCTCTATACCGTAGCGGATCGGCTGGGAGTTAAGCTTTATGATCAATCTGAAATCGAGGAAGCTAAAAGAGAGGTGCACTTTGCAGCAGAGCACTTGGAACAGACCGTGCAAGAAGCGCGCACTATTCAAGAAAAAAGCACAGAACCTTACTTTTATAAGGAAGAAACAGCTGAAATTCTAAAAAAGTATCAAACACTCGAAGATAAAGAGGCATGGCTTCAGGGATTAACGAAGCGCAAACCTTCCCACGATGAAGTGATTGCAGAGTCCCCTGACTTTGGAACAGCAGTCCTTCTTGTTGTCCGTGATTCATTTCGGAGTGTTTTTAAGTCTATTCTCTACACAATTTTTGTCATTGCTGCAGTCTATCATGGGTTCAATGGGCTATGGACTTTCATGATTACCTGGGGAATTGTATTAAAAATGCGCTCTCAATCAAAAGCTGTCAACTGGTGCGTTGGGATTATGCTTCTTGTAGGGTTTTTGGGACTTGCATCTATCTGGGGAACCTACTTTATCAATTTAAGGAATTAATGGTGAGATAGCCTCATGCGAAAGAAAGAAGTCATTGTTGTAGGCGGCGGCTTAGCTGGACTAGGAGCTGCAATGCGTCTTGCAGAAAATGGCTGCCATGTCAAAATTGTTTCGGTGACCCAAGTCAAACGTTCCCACTCAGTTTGTGCTCAGGGAGGGATCAACGCAGCAGTAAATATTAAAGGTGAAGAAGACTCTCCCATCATTCATACTTATGACACGATTAAAGGGGGAGACTTTCTTGGGCAACAACCACCCATTCTAGAAATGTGTCTTACTGCACCGTTGATCATTCAAATGATGGATCGTTTTGGGTGCACATTTAATCGGACTCCAGAAGGAAATATTGACTTTCGACGCTTTGGGGGAACGCTTTACAATCGCACAGCTTTTTGTGGAGCTTCAACAGGTCAACAGCTTCTCTATTCTCTTGATGAGCAAGTGAGACGATTTGAGGTGACAGGGCAGGTAACCAAGTATGAGCATCATGAATTTATGCGTCTTGTTCAGGATGAAGCTGGACGTGCGAGAGGCATTGTTGTGATGAACTTATTCAATCTGCAGCTAGAGGTGCTCAAAGCTGATGCTGTTGTGATTGCAACAGGTGGTCCTGGTCTGATTTTTAAACGTTCAACGAATTCTACTTTTTGTACGGGTGCTGCCAATGGACGGCTTTACATGCAAGGAATGGAGTATGGAAATGGGGAGTTCATTCAGATTCACCCTACAGCGATTCCTGGTTCCGATAAGTTGCGTTTAATGTCGGAGTCAATTCGAGGTGAAGGAGGGCGCGTTTGGGTTTATGGCGATTCTTCAAAAACGATTGAAACTCCTGATGGAAAGACCATTCCTTGTGGGGAAACAGGTAAACCTTGGTACTTTTTAGAAGAGTTATATCCTGCTTTTGGAAACTTAGTGCCGCGAGATATTGGAGCGCGAGAAATTTTGCGCATTATTGAGCTTGGCATGGGTGTTGATGGTCGAGATGAAGTTTATTTGGACGTGACTCATTTACCTGAAGAGACTGTCCATAAACTCGAATCTGTTCTTCACATTTATCAACGTTTCACAGGGGAGAATCCGCGTAAAGTTCCTATGCGTATTGCTCCTGCTGTCCACTATTCAATGGGAGGGGCTTGGGTAGACTGGCCTGCAGCAGATGATCCTGATCGCATGGAGCGTTTTAGGCAGATGAGTAATTTGCCAGGGTGTTTTGTTGCTGGTGAGGCAGAATACCAATTTCATGGAGCGAACCGCCTAGGGGCCAACTCTCTTTTATCTTGCATCTTTGGTGGGCTTGTAACAGGTGTAGAGGTTCCACGGTACTTAGATGAACTAGAAGGGACCTTTGAAGATACTCCAGAGCATTGCTTTAAAGATGCCTTAAAACTAGAAGAAGCTTTTAAAGATGACCTGATGTCTCGGAAAGGCAAAGAAAATGTTCATAAACTTCATGAAGAACTTGCTAAAATCATGATCCGAAACGTGACTGTCAAGCGAAACAATCCAGACCTTAAGAAAACGCTTGATAAGATCAAAGAAATTCGTGAAAGATACCAATCGATTAGTTTAGATGATCAAGGACAGCTCCTTAATCAAACGTATATTTTTGCGAATCAGTTTCACTCAATGCTTGAGCTAGCACTTGTTGTGACTAAGGGGGCTCTTCTTCGAGATGAGTTTAGAGGATCACACTTCAAGCCTGAGTTTCCAGAGCGAGATGATGAGAATTGGCTCAAAGAAACCATTGCGACTTACGATCCTAAGTCAGATGAGCCTCAAATTACTTATCGACCTATTGACATGCGCCACTTAAAGCCATTAAAAAGAGATTATGTCAAAGCAAAGCGGGTGAAACCTCAATTGGAAAATATTCCCGCCAATATCCAACTTCCAATTGAATAGGTATAAAATGACAAAAAAGTTTATCCTTAAGATTTTTCGTGGAGAGCCTGATCGTCAATATTGGGAGGAGTTTGAGCTTGAGCTCAAGCCTTATATCAATGTCATTTCTGCTCTCATGGAAATTCAAGAAAGCCCGATCAACCTCAAAGGGGAAAAAGTCACTCCTGTCGCTTGGGAACAAGGATGTTTGGAAGAAGTGTGTGGATCCTGCTCCATGCTGATCAATGGTAGGCCACGTCAAGCTTGCACTGCTATTATTGAACCGATCTTAGAAAAGACAAATTCTAATACAATCACGCTTGCTCCCTTTACGAAATTTCCTCTTGTTCGGGACTTGGTTGTTGACCGCAGCCCGATGTTTGAAAATTTAAAAAAAGTACAGGGGTGGGTCTCTGCAGATGGCTCATTTATCAAAGGGTTTGGTCCCAAAATCAGCCAGGAAAAGCAAGACGCTATGTATGTGCTTTCAACTTGTATGACTTGCGGGTGTTGCTCTGAGGCGTGTCCTCAAGTCAATGTTAAATCTAAGTTCATTGGCCCTGCGCCCATTTCACAAGTACGTCTTTTCAACCTCAATCCAACAGGAAAAATGGAAGAAGGTGAGCGTAATCATGCACTAATGGAAGAAGGTGGCATTAGTGATTGTGGAAATGCACAAAACTGTGTTCAAGTCTGCCCTAAAGAAATTCCTCTGACTGAATCAATTGCAGTTATGGGAAGAGAGGTGAGTAAGCAGGCGGTTAAGGATATGTTCGATAGCCCTGACCGGGACTAATTGCTTTTTTTAATCTCTTTGTTCAGTATTAGCCTTCGGTTTTAAACGGAGGGATTATGAAACTCTTTCGCATTCTTTGTTTTCTCTGTTTGCCCGTTTTAGTACTACACCCTGTTCCTATTTTTTCTCAAACAACTTCATGTAAAGAAGAGTCAAAGCAAGCACTTTTTATTCCTAGAGATTCAAGTGGGTTGATCAATCCAAAGGAATACTTTGATATTCAGAATATGTTCACTCACCCACGAGGATATATCGACAATTGCTTCCAGTTTATTGAACTTCTTTGCCAAGAGGAGTTTATCGAGGAGCTATCTGAAGTAGAACGCAATAGAGCTTTAGATTTTGCAATTGGACTTGTACTCTTTAGTATTCCAAAAAATCGACCCGACTTAAAAGAGCGGTGTGATCAGGAAATAGAAACTCTTCTCAATCAACTCGCTACTGAAGAGGAAGCTCTGGCGTTTTCTTTTGGAGAAGAATTTGAATTTAGCATGGATAGGGCTGTTTGTTATAGCCAGTCAGAGTTTCTTCTTTGTAAAAGTTGGCTCAAACGCAAATGGGGACACTTTTCCCATTGGTGTGATAAACATAAAAAAGAGCTTATCGCAGGAACAGCAGTGGTTGCAATTGTTGGTATTACAATTGCTACAGGTGGAGTTGGTGGTAGTGCAGCTGCAGCAGTTGGTGGAGCTTTAGTGGGTGCCGTTTCAGAAGATACTCCCACTCATATCAACAAACCCGGTGAGGTGTTTTTCGTTGATGAGTTGCCTCAGGCTCTAACGCCTTCTCCTCCTCAATTGAGTGGAATGCCTCCAACATTTGCGACCGTGCCTCAATCTTTTTATTCTGAAGAAGCTTCTTCCAAAGTCGTCCAAGAAACTGAGACTGCTAAGGAGATTTTCGCATCGTCTTCTTTAGAAGAACCTTTAAACGCTTCAGAAGAAACATTTTGGAACCAAGTCAAAGAAGAAACCAAAGAAACAGCTTCTCATATAGCTCATGAAATTTTCGAAAGTGCAGCTCAAGTGGGAGAGTACTATCATCAACTTAACCCTTCTTCAGGGCCTGATGATTTGCAAGCTTACCGAGAGTCTGTTGAGACTACTCATCAAGTAATTGATCAAGTTTTTCATACAGATCAAGCTGAAAATTATGCACAAGAATCAAAAGAAGCTGTTGCACAATTTAAGGATGCCTCCAATTTATCAGAAATGCAAACTGGAACACCACCACCACCTGGATCCCTAGTTGGTGTTATAGGAAGAGCCATTTCTGCAGCACGAGCAGCTGGCGTTGTAAGTGCGGCTGCGGTCGGAAGTGCTGTGACACAGCCTTCTGGTTCAAGTGTTGGCTCTAGAGAAATTCCACTTGATCAGTTTGCTGAGGCAGGAAAAGAACCCGATAGAGGGGATCTTACGATGGCTGGGAGAAGTTTAGCAAAACATGGAGGTAGGCCTGATAGTGTTTTTCCTAATCCTACAGGAGGGCCCGCTCAAATCAATGAACAAGGTCAAGCAATCTTGGAAGGCATACTAAATGATCCAAATAAAAGTGTAACACAATCGCCAAATGGAAATATTAAGGTTTATAACAAATGCGGTCAAGGAGCACACTTTACAAGTGATGGAAAATTTATAGGGTTTATAGAGGCTCAATATGAATAAAAAAATCAAAGTTGAACTTTCTAGTAACTTGAAATACGAAAACATGGTTGTTTATATTTCGCTTGGTAACATAGAACTTGCATTACTTAACTACGAAAAAGGTGTAGATAGTATTGAAATTGAGCTGTTGCCGTTACCATCAGGATATGAAAAGCCTGAGCTTTTACTTAAAGAGTTTATTATTGCCCTAGAACGTGGTAAAGAAATATTAATACGATGTGCTGAAGAAGATAAAAACAGAAAACAGTACTAGTTCCCTCTGTGTTGAAGAGGTTAAGATGGATATTACTACATATACGGGCTATTTTCATGATGGGACCCTGTTAAAGATTGATAGCCATGAAGATAATATATTCTTCTTTATTGAGAGCTTTCCTATTTCTGCAGGAGGAATAAATTTAAACAAAGACATTTTATCAAGGTCTGGTACTTTAATTGGGAAATTGTGTTTTATTAACGTAAAATACATGAAGATTGATGACCAAGTACATTAAGGAGTTTTTGAGAAAAAGTATGATGATGGAGAAATTTTAGACCTTAAAATTACTAGTGATAAGATGTCTATTGTTAATAGAATGGAAAAATTTTCCTCCTAAAAAGCGTACAAGAATAATGAGCCAAATTGAAGTCGAAGCAGGAGAGATCTCCTGGGAAAATATGCCTGTGCTTGAAGATACTAATTAGTAGAGCGACTGACCATCCATTCGGATAGCTATTTTAGTTAATCTTTTCCAAAGGGGAAGTTTCTTTTTTTCCTGCTTGATCCATTCATAAGTAGGATAGCATCCGTGATGCTTTTTGTAGGTTGAGAGAGAAATACCCTTTTTCTTTGCTTGGGCGTACAGGTGAGGATAAACCGACTTGGGCTTGAAACAGTACCAAAGAAAGTGATCTTTTTCTGGAGTATCAAGGTCGATCGTTAGCCCAAGGTTTGTCAAGTAGCGTGCAAGCCCAAAAATGGCTGGATGACTTGCGGCTTCAGGCGTATTTTCAGGTGAAATTTCAACAATGAGGTGATCACCGAGCTTGAAAAGTTCATCGAGAGCTGCTTTCCAAGCTTCTAATTTGTGTAAGGAATGCATAGCGATGATCAAATCAAAGTGTTCTCTTCGGTTCAAGTCCTGCAAGTCTTCAAGAGAGAGGTTCTTTTTTAGATGAATGACTTGATCTGTACCCAGCACTTCGATTTTTTTTGAGCCAGCTATCACACAAGTGACCGGGTAGGACCGAGCGATTTCTTGAATGAGCTCATTTTCCCCAATTGCCAAAATTGAAATAGGACGCTCATAGAGGTCCAAAATCGGGCGCATCACCTCGAAATGGTTGGCGTATAGGGAGAAGAAAGGGAGCAACAGAAAGAATATGAACCGTTTGAGCATCTCAATAACCTCCGATCTTTTCTATTTATCTGAACCAGGGGGTATTTTGCAATGGATTTAGATACTGTCGTCTTCACTCTTTCTTTCCCTAGGGAAGAGCCTGTTTTCCCCTAAAATGCCGAGTGTGGTATACTCAAGTTAGAGTCCTGCTGATAAGGGTACTTTAGAAGTGAATGCTCCTCAACTACAAGCATTTTTAGGGGATCAAAACGCCGAAATTGTGCAAATAGAGTATTGGAATTTGCATCCTTCGGGGGACGAACCCACCTGCATCATACAGGTTGACTAGCGAACTCTAAAGCCTTATGCCATGCAGGACTCCCCTTTCAATTTTTCTTATGCTTTTTTTCCTTGAAAAAGACTTCTTCCTGAAATATCTTAGAACTTTAGACGTATTGTATTTTTTCAGTTTGCAGATATAGATTTGAAATAAGGAGTTTGAATGAAGCTATCAGTTGTTGGATTAGGTAAACTAGGTTCTCCCCTTGCAGTTTTGCTTGCGACAAAAGGTCATGATGTTACAGGGATCGATTTCAATGCTGAGATTGTTAAAAACTTAAACAATCGCATTGCCCCTTTTCATGAACCTAGGTTACAGGACCTATTAAACCAAAAATCATTAAGCTTTGAAGCGACAACAAAGTATGAGCCTGCAGTCAATCAATCCGATGCAACATTTATTATTGTTCCAACTCCAAGTGAAGAAAGTGGCTTGTTTACAAATCGCTATATCCTTCAAGCTTTAGAAAAGATTGGAGAGGCCTTAAAGAAGAAAGACGGGTACCACCTTGTTGTTATTACAAGTACTGTGATGCCTGGGTCAACTAATGGAGAAATTCGTCAAACTTTGGAGCAGTTTTCAGGTCGAAAGGTAGGTGAAAACTTAGGTCTTTGTTATAGCCCCGAATTTATTGCTTTGGGGAGTGTCATTAAAGATATGCTCCGCCCAGATATGATCTTAATAGGTGAATCTGATCAAAAAGCAGGTGATATGCTTCAAAGTATTTATGAATCTTTTTGCGAAAATACGCCGCCGATGCAACGGATGAACTGTGTGAATGCTGAATTGACAAAGCTCTCCCTTAATACTTATGTCACAACAAAAATTTCTTACGCGAACATGCTAGGAGCTGTTTGTGAATCGTTGCCGGACAGTGATGTTGATGTGGTGACACAAGCAATTGGACTTGATAGCCGAATCGGCAGAAAGTACTTAAAGGCAGCTGTTGCTTTTGGCGGTCCCTGTTTCCCTAGAGATAATGTGGCTTTTCGCTCCATGGCGAAAAACTTAAATGTTTCTGTTGATTTAGCAGAAGCAACTCAAAGAGTGAATGATTTTCAACCAAGCCGTTTGGAATCCTTAATAAGTAGGTATGAGAAAGGAAATAAAATTGGGATTCTTGGACTTTCTTACAAGCCAGGTACGTATGTTATTGAAGAAAGCCCTGGCGTTAAGGTTGCGAATCGGTTGATAAAAAATGGGTATCAAGTGACAGTTTATGATCCAATGGCGCTTTCAGAAGCTAAAAAAGTTTTGGATCAGCAAATTTCTATAGCTTCATCTATTGAAGATTGTTTAGGCTGCTGCGATACAGCAGTTATTATGACTAACTGGCCAGAGTTTTCGGTTGAAATTACACCTGAGTTAGTCAAGCAAACTGAAACATGCAAACTGATTGTTGATTGTTGGAGAACTCTTGACCAAAACCTGTTTGATGATAGCTGCCAAGTTATCTATTTAGGACAGGGGGTTAATGAAGTGGAAAAAGAAAAGCTTTTGACGGTCTGATCAGAATGATTTAACGAGGAAAAACATGATAGATAAAGAAGATTTGATACTGGTTACAGGTGCTGGTGGTTTTATTGGAGGCCACTTAATTGCGGATCTCATTCGGCAAGGGTATAAAAAGGTTCGTGCTGTTGATATCAAACCCTTTAGTGAATGGTATCAGATCTTTGATGGAGTTGAAAATATCCAAGGGGATCTCCGAAAGCTCGAGACATGCAATCAGTGTTGCCGTGATGTTCGTTACGTTTATAACTTAGCTGCAGATATGGGGGGGATGGGTTTTATTGAGCTCAATAAGGCAGAGTGTATGCTATCTGTATTGATCAATACCCATATGCTCATGGCGGCTAGAGAACATAAAGTTGATCGCTTTTTCTTTTCTTCTTCTGCCTGTGTTTATACCGCACAAAAACAAACACAAACAGATGTAACAGCACTCAAAGAAGCAGATGCCTATCCTGCCCAAGCAGAAGATGGTTATGGATGGGAAAAGCTTTTTAGTGAAAGAATGTGTCGTCATTTTCGTGAAGATTACGGACTAGAAACCCGTATGGCCCGCTTTCACAACGTTTATGGACCTCATGGAACCTTTGAAGGGGATCGACCAAAAGCACCCGCAGCACTTTGTCGTAAGATCATTTTGGCAAAGCTTTCTGGAAATCATGAAATCGAGATTTGGGGAGATGGACAGCAAACACGAAGCTTTGCTTATATCGACGACTGTCTTTATGGAACACAAGCGATTATGAAGAGTGATATTCTAGAGCCAATTAATCTAGGAAGTAGTGAACTTGTAACAATTAATAAGCTGGCTGATATCATTGAGGAAATTGCAGAGATAAAAGTAAAAAGAAAGTATATTCTCGATGCCCCTCAAGGAGTACGTGGAAGAAATAGTGACAACACAATGATTCAAGAAAGACTTGGATGGGAGCCTTCGATTACATTAAGAGAAGGATTAGAAAAAACTTACCGCTGGATCTATGATCAAATCTTAAACAAAAAGAAGGAACCGGCACTGATTTAGGGAAGAAGGAATGGAAGACATTCACTTAAGTGTTGTTGCCGGATCTAGAAATGATGATCACGGAGGTAAGTTACTTTATCGGATGCAACACTTTGTCACGGGATTTGTCGATCAGTGTAAAAAGCATCAGTTGCGTGCTGAGCTCATTCTTGTAGATTGGAACCCTCCAGAAGGAAAACCTTTACTTTCAAAAGTATTAAAGTTTCCCAAAGATAAAGGGCCTTGTACGCTGCGCCTGATTACCGTACCGAAAGAGATACATGAAACATTAGATCATGCAAAAGAGCTTCCGATGTTTCAGATGATAGCAAAAAATGTAGGCATTCGTCGTGCAAGAGGTCGGTATGTTCTTGCGACGAATATCGATGTCCTTTTTTCAGATGAGCTCATTCAATTTCTTCGCGACAAGCTAAGCCCTCATGTTCTCTATAGAGTCGATCGTTTGGATGTTCCATCTGAGCTTCCTAATTCCAACTCCTTTGATGAAATTTTGGAGTATTGCAAAGCACATTATTTTCGGATCAACGGGCGCTTTGGAACACAGATTTTGGAAGATGGGAAGTGGACATTTCTTGATACAACAGCTTCGCGTCACAGTCAGAAATTTTTGCCATTAAAAAATCATGTCTGGACCTTTTGGTTAAGAAAAGCTTTACTGATGTTTAACACTGGAAATGAAAAATTTGACTTAGGATTTATTAGACATCTCTTTAGAAGAGTTAAGTTTCGTTTTGCAATGAATGTTCACGCAAATGCCTGTGGTGATTTCACTCTTCTTTCGTATGATGATTGGTGTAATTTAAGAGGTTATCCAGAGTTGCAGGGTTTTTCTTGGCATTTAGATGCTTTTCTGCTTTACCAAGCTGCTATTTCAGGGATTCAAAAAAAAGAGCTTTCCATAGAAAAGTCGATTTATCATATTGAACATGGAAAGGGATCTGGATATAGTCCTGAGAACCATGACTTAGTATTTGAGCGAATCAAAGCGAAAGGGATTCCTTGTTTAGATGATCGAGAGCTTCTAAAATTAGTTGCTCTTATGAATAAAAAGAGAAAAAGAAAGCAGGCTTGTGTTTATAATGCAGAAGACTGGGGGTTTGCTAACCATGAATTTCAAGAAGAATTAATATGAGTAGTTATCATCATTCACAAAAATTTTCCGAAGTTCCGATTCAAAATGTCAAAAACTATTGGAACGACCGCCCTTGTAATTTAAGACATTCAACAGAGACAGTTGGAACAAAAAAGTATTTTCAAGAAATTTCAACGCGTAAATTTTTTGTTGAACCTCATTTAGTTGACTTTGCTAATTTTCCAAGCGTTAAAGGAAAAAAGGTTTTGGAAATTGGATGTGGGTTGGGAGCTTGTGCAATTAATTTTGCCCTTGCAGGTGCTGAAGTCACAGCTGTAGACTTGTCACAGAAATCAATCGATATCGCTAAACAAAATGCGGTATCAATGGGTGTTGCAGACAAGGTTAAGTTTTTTCAAGGCAATGCAGAACATTTGGCTGAAATTCTTCCTGATGAAAAGTATGATCTCATTTTTTCTTTTGGAGTGATTCACCATACCCCTCACCCAGATATTGTCGTTGAACAAGCAAAAAAGTACTTAGCGCCTCAGGGACAATTTAAAATCATGGTTTACTACCGCTACTCTTGGAAAGTATTTTGGGTTTTAGCGAAATTTGGAAAATTTAAGTTTTGGAAGTTATCAGACCTAATTGCCCGTTATTCTGAAGCACAAACAGGTTGTCCAGTTACTTATGCCTATAGTAAAAAAAGTGCAAAAAAGCTTTTTGAGAATAAGGGGTTTAAAGTGCAGTCAATAGAAATTGATCATATTTTTCCTTATCGAATAGCCGATTATGTTAAGTACAAATATGTAAAAGTTTGGTATTTTCGCTTTCTTCCTAAGTTCATTTTTCGTTTTTTGGAAAAGAAGCTGGGATGGCATCTTTGTTTAACAGCCTCATAAAAATAAATGAATGAGTTCTATTTAAGTATTGTTGCTGTTTCGAGAAATGATGACCATGGAGGTCAACTGCTCACACGTATGCAAGCGTTTGTTAACGGAGTGATTCAGCAAAGTAAAAGACATCAGGTTTCTGTTGAACTCATTCTTGTTGAGTGGAACCCCCCAGATGATCGTCCTTTACTTTCTGAAGAACTAGAAGTACCAAAAGATAAGGGCCCTTGTGAAATACGCATCATTCAGGTTTCCAAAGAACTTCATCACACATTAGATTGCTCTGAAAATCTTCCTCTTTTTCAAATGATTGCAAAAAACGTAGGGATTCGTCGCGCTCGTGGTGAATATGTTCTTGCGACAAATATCGATATCCTTTTTTCGGATGAATTATTTAGCTACTTTAAGGAAAAGAAACTAAAACCTGGTGTATTCTATCGTGTTGACCGTTTAGATATTCCCTCTGAGGTTCCTAAATCTGCTCCTTTTAATGAAGTTTTAGATTATTGTAAGGACAAATTTTTTCGTATCAATGGAAGGTTTGGAACAAAAATTCCGAATATAGAAGCTAATCCTAAGAAGGTTAATTTGTTGCGAAAAGCAAAAAAACAAATGAGAAAGTATTTCTTGGGCTTAAAAGTTTTAAAACCCTTTCTGAAAAAATTGCCGAAAAAATGTCTAAGTAAAAATATTTTCGATCTTAATCGCTGGAAAACTTTAATTAATTATGGATGGTTCTACATAAAAAAATTATGTTTCAAGTTAATGACTAAGATAACAGTGTTTAAATTTTTTACTAAAATAAAAATGAACTTTAAAGTTTTTCAGATTTTCTTTAAAATTTCTAGATACAAGTACTGTTTAATCCCTCATTCTAATGGATGTGGGGACTTTACTTTACTTTCGCGTAAGGGATGGGAAGTCCTTCGAGGATATCCAGAGTGGCCTATTTTTTCTTGGCATATCGATAGTCTTTTCCTCTATCAAGCTATTGTAAGTGACTTTAAAGAAAAGAATTTTGGTCCGACTAAGCCAATTTATCATATTGAACATGGAAAAGGATCTGGCTATACACCAGAAGGTTTTCAGCTGCTCTTAAAACGGCTGGATAAAAAGAATATTCCTTACCTTGACATGCGGGCATTTAATCAACATATTCGAGCAATGAAAAAAGCAAAAGCTAAGTCTCGAACGTTGATTTATAATCATGAAGATTGGGGAATGGTTGATCAAAAACTTAAAGAGTTTTTCATTTGAAATAATAAGGTTAGTAAAACGTGCTTTCAGTCATCTTATATGGCCGCAATGACAGTCATGGCTATAACTATCACAAGCGGCTAGCAATCAGTTTAAATTGTATTGCAGAAGTTCTCTCTTTTGAAAGTGATGAGATTATTTTTGTAGATTATAATAGCCCTGAAGATGTCCCAACGGTTTTAGAAGCTGTTGCTGACACCCTGTCGGAAAAAGCTAAATCCCTTGTAAAAATCTTTAGAATTCGACCACGGATATGCTCTCATAAAAACTCTGCACTACCTGGGGAACCCCTTTCTCGAAATGCTGCGATAAGGCGTTCTAATCCAAACAACAAATGGATCTTATCAACAAATATCGACATGGTTTTTGTTCCAGTCGATGCGAATCAGACCTTGTCAACACTTGTTGCTGATCTTCCCGACGGTTTCTATCAACTTCCCCGGTTTGAACTTCCAGAGAATTTGTGGGAATCACATTTTAATCGGCTAAAACCAGATGAAAACATCTCTTTTTTAAGAGAGCATGCCCCCGAAATGCAGCTAAATACAATCGTTCGTCGTCCAGGATTCTTGACTTATGATAATCCTGGTGATTTTCAATTGATGCCACGCAAAGCAATTTTCGAAATCCATGGGTTTAATGAGCAGATGCAACAAGGATGGCACCTTGACTCCAACCTTTGTAAAAGAATGTCTCTCTATTATAAAGGCGAAATGAACTGTCTTGAAGGGAAACTATGGGGGTATCATTGCAATCATACAAGACAGGCGTCATTTTTTCATGCGCAACTTACCCCGGAAAATAATTGGAATACATTTGTTAAAGATGTTTTTACGCCTGACCTCCCTAAACAAAAAGAAAGTTGGGGACTTAAAGAAAAGGAGCTAGAAGAAGTTTCTATTAACGAGCCAAAGTGTTTGTCTTCTATCAAGAGTCATGCTTCTTTTTCTGAATTTTCCATTGATCAGGAATCTTTTAACACATTGACATATAATTCTGCGCGCATTTTCATTCATCTATCCGATCATTTTCATCATTTGCCAACGAGTAGTAAAATTGCCTATATTGGGCACAACAAAGAGCTTTTAAAATTGATTCAAACTAGTTTTCCGGCTGTGATGACATTATCAAGTGAGAACTCCTTAAAAGAGCTTTATGAGCAAACAGATCTGATGATCTTTGACTTTGGTTTTGATGAAAAAAGCTTTAAAGGTTTGGTTGTCACACCAACTCATAAGCTTTATGAGAAGCTAAGAGGACAGTTGAAAGAAATCATGCAAGCATTCCTGGAAGTGGTTCATTTAGAAAAAAGACAAAAAAAGAAAAAGAAACTGCTAGGTGTGAATGTTCTTTTTACAGATTTTCGTGGTCTTTTTCACCATCATCTCTCAATGCAAAAAACAACATTTTTAACAGGTATTTCTTTTGGATATGTCAAACAAAAGCAAAAAACACGCTCTAAAAATTCGTGGTGCATATTAAAAAAAAGGCTTAAGTTTTATTTGATGTACCTGACAGTTTGTTATTTTTATAACTTTACAGATAAAGTGCGTCGGTTTTCTTATCAAAGCCGTTTTTTGAAAAAGGTCTTTCAACTTAAATAATCAAGCGTGTTATGACAAAAAGATGAGTTTAAGAATTGTTCCAGTTATTTTAGCAGGTGGATCGGGGACAAGACTTTGGCCTCTTTCAAGGAAGAACTATCCCAAGCAATTTTTAAAACTCATTGGGAATCATTCGCTTTTTCAAGAAACTCTTCTCAGAATTAAACTTATTGCAGGCGTTAAAGAATCAATCATTGTCACCAATGAATCTCACTATTTTATTTGCCAAGACCAAATGAAAGAAGCACAAGTAGAAAATGCTAAACTTATTCTCGAACCATGTAGTCGGAACACAGCACCGGCAATTGCACTTGGTGCACAAGAGATTATTGAGAATATTGGCCCTGATAGTTTGATGCTTGTTCTGCCAGCAGATCATCTGATTGGAAATCCAGAGACATTTGCGACGATCATGGAGTCTGCAGCTCAAACAGCTGAGCAAGGATATTTTGTCACATTTGGCATTGTTCCTACATCTCCTAAAACTGGGTATGGATATATTCAGTCTGGAAAGAAATTGGATGCATTGAGTTTTGAAGTTAAACAGTTCGTCGAAAAACCTAACGAAATAACAGCTGAGAAGTTTTTAGCAGCGAAAAATTACTTTTGGAATAGTGGCATGTTCCTATTCCGCGCCAAGGATTACTTAGATGAGCTTAAGCAAACAGCTCCCGATATTTATGAAGCGTGTATGGATGCTTATCTTTCAAGTCATACAAATGCAGATTACTTTCGAGTGAATGAACAAAGTTTTTCTAAATGTCCAAGTGATTCAATCGATTATGCCGTCATGGAAAAAACAAGTCGCGCAGCTATCATTCCTTTAAAACTTCCTTGGAGCGATTTAGGATGTTGGGCTTCTGTTGCTGATGCAGGTGAATCAGATGAAAAGAACAATGTGATTCGTGGAAATGTCATCATGAAAGATTGCGAAGGTTGTTTGCTTAGTTCAGAAAGTGAGCCTCTTGTTGCAACAATTGGGATTAAAGACCAGATCGTTGTCAGTACAGCTGATGCGGTCCTTGTTGCAGATAAAGCCTATGCTCAAGAAGTAAAGGAAATTGTCAATGGCCTTAAAAATACGAATCAGGGTTTGACAACACATCACAAGCAAGTCCATTGTTCTTGGGGATATTACGAAAATCTTGTTGAAAGCCCCGACTTTCAAATCAAACTTTTGGTTGTGAATCCTGGTCAAAGCCTTTTTCTGCAAAATAACCTTTCGGTCACAGTCATGCATGGTGAAGTCGAAATAAAAAGTGGGGCAAAAACAGCCAAGCTTGAACGGAATACCTCCCGTCAGTTAACAGAAGAGAGCCAAATTAAAAACTGCGGAAAGCAGCTGGCACACATTCTTGAAGTGACCAGTAGATCTAGAGAGTCGCAGCAGAGTGATGCTGCTCAAACCTTAGAAGCACTTCTTAAACAACAGATAGAAGTTGGTTAGTTCCAATTTTTTGGAAGAGCAACGAATTTTGCTCGACACATAGGATTTGAAGGAATGATATAATGGATATCACACTCCGAAAAAACCAATTTGAGTTGATCTTTGATGTATTCTAGAGAGCATTCTTTTGTCTTGTATTTATCGAAAGGAATGTCTTTTCGCCCAGGAACTTTAAAATCATCAATGACAATGACACAATTGTCATGGTGAGTTTTACTAATTTCTTTTAATTCTTCTCGGAGGGGCCAGTGGTCTTCCCAGTGAGCATCTAGATAAAATAGTGCACGTTGTCCTTTAATTTTTGGCAGAAGATCAACGAGAACAACTTCAGAACTTCCAAGAAAGCACTGAACATTTGGATAGTCTTTGAGTTTACTTGTTGTTGTTTTGTAAGTGCTTTCAACAATTTCAATCGTGTAGACATCATCAAAAAGAAGAGAAAGGAACACGGTTGTATTTCCCTTGAAAGTTCCCGTTTCAATTGCAGTATTGATGTCATAAGTCTTTTTCAAGTAGGTCAGAAAAGTACCCACTTCAGGGGCGCAATTAAAAGCAAGTTGGCCTGTTTTCCAAGTGGTGCTTTCAGAATCACAGCAAGGTTGAAGCTCACTAAAATCAACCATTCGGGGCAACTTTTCTTGGGCAGTAAGCGAAAGCGAGCTGGTAAAAATAAGTAGGAAGAAAAATTGTTTAAGCATCGTAGAGACCTTTTTTATAAAAACTATAATACTTCATGAGCAACAGTGTCAATGATTAGATCTTTCCTGGTTCTCTTCCAAGTAAAAGATATTGATCATCGTAGAGCTTTGCTTCAATTTGCTGTTCTGCAGGAAAAGAATCAATTGTGACTTGAATGACTTTTGATAGGTCGACATAGAATCGTGGAGCTGGATCATCAGGTTCGTAAATGTAAATGCGATTGACATCACTTCTTTCATCAAGCTGCAGGATTCCTGAGCCACGTAGACCAGACGCTAAAAGAACTTTGGGTTGCATTTCAGCCTCTTTATCTAAAAAATAAGCCACACGCATGCCATTCACACGAATGTAATCATGAGGGTCAATGGAAAGAGTATTTTTTGTGAGAGGCTCAATGTTATATTTAGAACCCATCTGTGAAATAAGAATATAAGGGTTTTTTATGGAAGCGAGATGACGCTCAACTTTTAGTACAATTTCTTGAGAAAAGTCATCGACGGATTTAAACCCTGAGGTCAGGCGTCCATAATCAGAGCGGTACTTAGTAAATTCAACGATGTCAACAATATCAATCGGTTCAACTGTTCCATCATTATATAAAAGAGCAAGGTCTATTGGCGCTTCAGGATTGATTTTTTCTGGAGTTGTCTCTCCTTTGGTGTGGCAATGAGGCTGTCCATTGTAAACCACCTGGAAAGCTTCTTTTCGGTCTAAAAACACTTGATTAGCAGCTTCTAGAGCTGCATTCAAAAGCTTTGCAGCATCTGTATGACTGAGTGTTGTGCGGTCGACTGTATTGACTTGGATGGTTGTTTTGTCTGATGATGCAGGATTGATTGCTGCCATAGCTATTTCCTCGTTGAGTTTGAGCAGATAATGTAACAGATTGGGGGGAAAAGAGCGAATTAGGTTATTACTTGAGCAGTGGTTTTACGGTGATCTCCTGATAAAAGAGAAGAGACAGAGCTAAACGGAAGTTCTGATAAATGGTACCGTTTTTGAAGTGTTTGGTGTATGCCTTGAAAGAACGTTTGCTCACTTGGAAGGTAGTCTTTCAATCGGCACAAAAAAGCATCATGCGAACGTCCTGCGCGGTATATAGGAGTTTTTTGTGGATGAAGAAGGTAATCCATCTGGGTTTGCTTAAAGTCCCAAAGGAAGGTCGTATGGTGCACAAAGCGATTTTTTTTGATATACTGGGCATTTCCTCCACATTTTTTTTCTCCAATCACATAATCATTTTCACGTAGCTGAAAGTCGGGAATGTCAAAGGCCTCTTGATAAAACTTTTCCGACCATCTAAGAATAGGTTCAGGATAGCAGGGAAAAGAGTGGATATTTTTTTGAAAGATAAAAGAGACAAAAAGGGTATCGGAGTCAACGATTACCGTACCGCCTCCACTATATCTTTTGATAATGGGCACAGGAGAAGAGGCAACTTTATCGAGGTCGACAAGATGCTCTGGCTTTCCTGAAATGCCCATGACAATGCGAGGGGGGGAGCCATGATTCAAGATGCACCAGTTTTTCTCAGTTGTACGTAGCAGCGCTTCTTCGAGTAAGAGTTGCTCGTGGATGTCATGATCGGTAAGAGTAATAAGATGGAGTGTTTCTTTAGGCATCAGTGATTGTGTCAATGTCTTCGATTTTCACAACTTGAAACTTTTGTCCCTGAATCGAATTTGTCCGGAAAATGATCATCGTTCCCCCTGTCATCAATTTCATATCTAGAATTTCTGAAATGGTGGTTCCATTCACGAGTTTAACTGCCAGCTTAGAAGCAGGACTCATTTTTTTTAGGTAGTCGAAAGATTCTTGAAGATCTTTGGCACGCGTTTCAGGATTGATGATCATGACTTCAGACTGACCAACACGCGGGATGATAGCAGCAATTTTCTCTTCTTCAGCATGGGGTTTTGCAGCTCCTTTGGGATGTGTTTGCTGTGTTTTTCCTGCTTGCATGTTGTAATAGGTTGTTGGGGAAACAGAGTGAGTCGCTTCTTGAGCAGGAAGAAAAGCGGCACTCATAAAAAATGGAATAAGAAGGTGTTTTTTCATTATGTTGATCCTCTTTTTGGCGAGTGAGCAATGATTGTATTCCCCTTTTTTTTCGCTTCAGCTAAGCATTTTGAAGCAGCTTGCATGAGCCGATCAAAGTTAAAAGAGGCGCTTTGTGTTTTTGAGCCCTCTTCATCTAAGGTCACGAGCCCAATCGAAACGGTTAAGTTAAAGCGGATGTCACCTGAGTAGAATGTTTCCATTTCTAGAGACTCTTGAACGTTTTCAGCAATAAATTGAGCAGCTTTGGATGATGTTCTTGGTAATAGAATTAAAAATTTCCCCTTTTTCTGACTAAAAAGTAAATCTTGTCCCCTCATAAGAGCTTGCAGATGATCTTGAAAATCAATTAAAAGACCATCAGCAGCTTTAGTTCCACGGGCTTTATGGAAGTGGGCATATTGATCAATTTCTAAGAGAATCATAGCGAGAGAGGTTCCATCAGCTAAAGCATTTGAAACCAGTTTAACAGCACGATCATCTAAAACAACGCGCTCTTGCATGGAAGTGCCTTCAGGATTTGCAGATGAGAAGTGTGAGGTGAGTGTTGACATCTTTTCCTGAGTTTTCTTCATCTCTTTTGCCATATCCATTCGATGAAAAAATTCATTTTCTTCTAGGGGTTCCCGCAAAAAATCAGTCGCTCCGACCTTGAGTAAACGACGTGTAAAAGATTTTTTCAAGTGAGCTGTGATGATGAGGATAGGTGTGTGCTGGTAGCCTTTCAGTTTTCGGATCTTCATACAGATTTCTGCAAGGTCAATGTAGGGGGTATTCTCATCAATAATAATAAAACTAATATGTGTTTTATGGAGTGAGTCGAAAGCATCTACAGAGGAGTTTGAGCAAAGAAGGGAATGGTCTTCCAACTTATCAATAGCTTCTTCGAAGAAAACACGAGTCACCGGAGAGTCAGTGATAAGAAGAAGCGTAGGAAGCTTGTTTGGCTTTAGTTGAATCATATGGGTGCATTGTATCTAAAATTTATTTTTTAAGTGAAACCATAAGAATAGATATATCTGCAGGGGAAACTCCTGAAATTCTAACAGCCTGTCCTAAATGATGGGGTCTATGCTGTTTAAGTTTTTCGCGTGCTTCATTACGGAGACCAATCACTTTGCTATAATCGAAGTCTTTTGGAATTAAGGTCGTGTCAAGAGCAGATAACTTCTCCACTTCCTTTTTTTCTCGCTGAATATAGCCCATATATTTCAAATCAATTTCGATTGCAGTATTAATTTCTGTGCCATAATCCGTCAGTGCTTGAGGGAATTCTTGTAGGAGTTTTTGATAGCTAAAGTCAGGGCGCTTTAAAAGGTTTGCGAGGTTAACAGATTTTCCTTGGTAAGGCATGTGAGTGCGATTTAATGCTTCTATCGTAGAAGTAATGGCTTCTTTTTTCTTTGTAAAGCGGTTGAATTGTTCTTGATCAATTAATCCTAAATCTTTTCCATAACCACGCAGCCTTAAATCAGCATTGTCTTGCCTGAGCAACAGGCGGTGTTCAGCTCGAGAAGTGAACATACGGTATGGTTCGTCTAACTTTTTTGAAATGAGGTCATCGATCATCACTCCAATATATGACTCACTTCTTTTGGGAATAAAAGGTTCCTTTCCTCGAATTTTTTGAACAGCATTTGCGGCAGCAACAAGCCCCTGGGCTGCAGCTTCTTCATATCCTGTTGTTCCATTTACTTGCCCAGCAAAGTAAAGCCCATCGATAGCATGAGTTTCTAAGGTGATACCTATTTGGCCACTCGTGACATAGTCATATTCAATAGCGTAGGCGGGGCGCATGATCTCCGCTTTTTCTAAACCAGGAATGGTTTGAAGCATGGCGTGTTGCACATCAAAAGGAAGAGAAGAAGAGATTCCATTTGCGTAAACTTCATTTGTCTGAAGCCCTTCAGGCTCTAAAAAAATCTGATGACGCTTTCTATCAGGAAACCGGACAACTTTGTCTTCAATTGATGGGCAATAACGGGGGCCCACTCCTTGAATTTTTCCAGAAAAAAGAGGAGAACGATCGAGGTTGTCTTCGATAACTTTCTGGGTTTCTTTATTTGTGTAAGTGATGAAACAAGAGATTTGGGGGAGTTTTTTTTCTTGTGGGTCAAAAGAAAAACAGACCCCTTCTTCAGGAGGTTGCTCTTCTGTTTTGGAAAAATCAATGGAGCGAGAGTTCAGACGAGGGGGAGTGCCTGTTTTCAGACGCTCAAGTGTAAAGCCAAGGTCTTCCAGACATTTTGAAAGGCCTACAGAAGGTTGATCTCCAGCGCGTCCTCCTGAATAATTTGACTCACCTATATGAAGAAGTCCTCGCATGAATGTACCAGCTGAAAGGATAACACTGTGTGAAGTATAGGCGATTCCTTCTTGTGTTGTGACACCGCAGATTGCATTGCCTTCAACATCAAGAGACACAATCGTGCCTTGTTTGATTTCTAAATGAGGGACGTTTTCGAGTGCGTGCTTCATTTCAGTTTGATACGCAAGCTTATCAGATTGTGCACGAGGGGACCATACAGCAGGTCCTTTAGAAGCATTCAGCATGCGAAATTGAATGCCAGTCTGATCGGCTATTTTTCCCATAATACCACCAAGTGCATCTATTTCGCGCACGATGTGCCCTTTAGCTGTTCCACCAATAGCAGGATTACAGCTCATCTTACCGATGGTATCGAGGTTCATGGTGAGAAGAAGCGTTGACGCACCCATGCATGCTGAAGTATGAGCAGCCTCACATCCGGCATGCCCTGCACCTATGACAATGACGTCAAACTTTTTGGGATAAGTCCACATGAAAGCAAGTGAGAAAAATTACTTATTTTTTCTTATGACGATCACGACGACGGCGTTTTTTTCGCTTGTGCTTAGAGATCTTAAGACGTCGTTTCTTTTTTACTGATGACATATTCGACTCAAATTTTTTCGTATGTATGAACATCATAGACGTTTTAAGGGAAAATGTCTAGTTCAATACCAATTGTGTCTCAAAATTTGATTTTCCCTGCGTTAGCATAGAATTTATTTGATATGATGTTCTATAGGGAAAGAAGCGGAGGATAGGTTCATGCTTGATGGAATGCTGATACTATGGACAGTTTTGACCCTTCTGTCCTTTGGGTTTGTTGTTTACGACTTGGTTGTCAATACTCCTGAAGCAGGAGTGATGAAAGTAGGTTGGGCCCTGGTGGTTTTATATACGGGGCCTATTGGCCTATTCTTTTACTTTATGACATGTCGGGAGCCTATGCCAGGCTCTCATGAAAAATTTATTGACTCCCTATGGAAACAAGCAACGGGATCTGAGGTCCATTGCTTGGCTGGAGATGCAACAGGGATTATTATTGCGGCGATTGTGTTGTCTTTTTATGAGCTGCCCCGTGCATGGGAAATATGCTTGGAATATGCAGCTGGATTCATTTCAGGTTTTTTGATTTTTCAAGCTCTTTTCATGCGCAAGATGATGGGGGGAACGTATCTCAAGGCTCTCAAAAGTAGCTTTTACCCTGAATGGCTTTCAATGAATATGATCATGGCTGGGATGATTCCAGTGATGGTGATTTGGGGATCCCATGATCCTCATGCTCGAAGCCCAGCAAGCCTGCATTTTTGGGGAATGATGTCTTTAGCTACAATTGTAGGGGGAGTTGTTGCTTTTCCAATCAATCGTTGGTTGGTTGCCAAAGGGCTTAAGCATGGAATGATGACGGTGAGGAAAGAAGAAAAAGGCCATGAGCATATGCACATGCATCATGCCGAAGTGACAGCCTCCCAAAAAGATGTGATGAAAGCCCTTATTATTTCTTTGATAGGACTGGCTGTAGGAATTGTCATTGCGATTATTGGAGCGTATCTTTAGCCCATTGCTAATTGTAACTTTACTTTTGGAAATTGGTATAACTAAGAAGGAGAAAAAGCTTCAAAAGCGGCATCATTTTCAGGGTCATTTGGATTATCATCCATAGGGGTGTAATTTCCGAATTGAGCAAATTCTTTTCGGTAGGCCAATTCAACACTTCCCACTTTTCCATGACGGTTCTTTCCAACGATTACTTCCGCAAGTCCTGGTTTGTCATAGGGATCGTAATATTCACGCCGGAGAAGAAACATGACAATATCAGCATCTTGCTCAATTGAGCCCGATTCACGCAAATCGCTCATCATCGGGCGGTGGCCTGTACGCTCTTCGACTTTTCGTGAAAGTTGAGAACCACAAAACACAGGAATATTGAGTTCTCGAGCTAAATTTTTCAACATACGAGAGATTTCGGAGATTTCATGCTGACGATTATCTGAATTGAAGTGGGAGCCGGAGCCTGAAAGAAGCTGTAAGTAGTCAATGACAAGAAGACCAATATTATGGGCTTCTTTCATGCGACGCGCCCGTGCACGAAGATCTGTAATTTTTAAGCCCGGTTGATCATCAATGATCATGGTATGCTTTTGCATCTGACTTACAGTACTAACCACACGTTGGTACTCATGACCTTCTAAAGATCCTGTAAGAATTTTGCTGGATTCGACTTCAGATTGTGAGCAGATCACTCTGTGAATAAGTTGTTCGGCGCTCATTTCAAGCGAAAAAATACCAACAGGGACATCGTGCTTTAAACAGACATGCTCGGCAATGTTGAGGGCTAAAGCAGTTTTACCCATTCCTGGGCGACCGGCGAAAATGATGAGATTAGAAGGAGCAAGTCCATTGATCATCTTATCCAGGTCTTGGAATCCAGTTGGAATCCCCGTAAATGCTGAGGCATCTTCTCCTTTTTCAAGATATTGCTCTTGCCTATCTTGTAGCTCTTTTAGGTAAGGAAGTCCTGATTCAGCTTTTACACCTGAAATGATGTCTTTAATGTGAATACCTGCGTCCCGATTTGTGGCCTGACTAATAGAAAAAAGTTGTGCTTGTGCATCGTCAAGAAAGCCATGGACATCTGACGGTTCTTCTAAGGCAGACTTCTCAATGTCTTGTGCTGATCCAATTAATCGTCGCAAGATTGACTTGCTTTGAATCAGTTCAACGTACTCTTCAATGTAAGCAGAGGTTCCTGCATATTGGGCAAGTGTTGTCAAATAAGCGATTCCGCCCACATCATCGAGCTTTTCAATTCGCTTCAACTCTTCTGCAACCAAATGGATATCTGCTGGTTTATCACTTTTAAAAAAGGTTTTTAAAACATTAAAAATGGCTTGGTGTTCCGTGTAATAAAAATCTTTACTGTCTAACGCATCAGCAGCTACATTAAGGCTATTGATTTTTGTTAACATACACCCAAGGACCATCATCTCTGACTCTTTTGAATGAGGAGCGACTTTGACCTTAGAAGAGGTTTTTTCTACCATGAACCATTCCTGTTTTCCCTTTAATTTAGGCTGAGAGATCAATTCTGTAAATGTCTTTCAATAAAATTTTTTTTTACATCTAACAAGACATAAAAACATTTCAAACAAATATTCCCTTATGTAAAATAGACTGCAAAATTGTGAATTTTTATTTATTATGAGTGATAGTTTTAAAATCGATTCTTTTCCATCAACATTCAAGTGGCTTGAGAGTACAGTTTCTCTTATTGACCAGGATGAAAAGCCGCATTCAAAAGTTTTTGGAGGAGTTGCCTATCTCGTTACAATAGGGTGTACAGGGATCACGATTATTGCAGATGCTGGAATTGGAGCAATTGAAGCTTTTTTTTATGCTGCTCGTTATCAAGATTTCTCTAAGTCTTTATCCGTCTTGAAGAGAAAATGGGTTGAAGCAGCTCTACAAGAAACAGCATTTGTTGTGATCGGTGTCATTACATTGGTTACAGAGCTCGGTGATTGGCAACGCAGTTATCGAGTGACAAAATGTGTTGTACAGGAATTATCCGAGCGTTTTGGTTTAGGGACTCCTCAAATTTTTAATCGAATCCGCTATCCCATTCCTTCCAATGGGTTGCCTATGCCGTCAAGTTGTCAGTCTCAAAAAGAAAAGCACCTTTTTGATATTTTTAATAGCACACGAAGTAAGTTCTATAAGAACTTGAAAGCGTTCAAGAACAGGCATAAACGAAGCCAACTTGCATTCTATGGCGCAAATAATGTCTTAAATCGAGTTAGGGGAGCAGAAACTCCCGCAGAAGTGATGTCACTTAACGTCGATTCTTTAAAAGAAAAAGAGGTTTCAACAAGACTCGAAGACTTAAGAAATGTTTTTGCAGTCCATTCTCAAATCACAACAGTACAAGATATTCTTCAAGTTATCATTTCAGCTCATGATGCTTTGCAGGCCTACTTAAAACTTCCGTTTCAGGTGCGAAAAGAGATTCAGTATCCCTAGTAAACTGAATTCCATTTTTCTTATTGGGTTTCAGGTATTTTGCTCTTTCTTTTTGACTGTTTTTCGCTTGAAAAGGGTGCCTTGACTCTTTCCTTCACAAAAAACAGCCAAAAATTTAAAAGGAAAACCCTCTTATCCTCTATAAGAAAAGCTCAAAATTTAGGTTAATACCAATAGAAGTTGATAAAAAAAGATCGGAAAGAGAGGGATTCGAACCCTCGGTACCCTCACGGGTACGCGTCCTTAGCAGGGACGTGCCTTCGGCCACTCAGCCATCTTTCCTTAGGGGGACAATGTTAGTCGTTTAATTCATTTTACTGCAAGATTCGATGTTAATCGAGTCGCATTCCATTTAAAGCGTTCCAATAGGTGGTTTGGTAGGAACCATCATTATTTTGAATCGTAATGGAGTAAATAGGCAAGTAGACCTCATGGGTTTGCCGAATGGCAAAATCATCACCAAAAGCCGCTTCGGCAATTCGTGTGATTTGAGCAGTAGAAAAGTTTCTTTTAAGCTTCTCAGGATGTTTAGAGTTTTTTGTGATGAGTGGAAAGTTAACCTGTGTTATAGGAGTGAAAGCCATTTTAGGAGATTCCAGATGAATCCGGTAAGTTCCTTGGTGGCAAGCGATTAATTTCTTTTTGATGCAACGGTCAATCCATGCATCTAGCATGGCACTTTCTAGATTCATTGCTTGAGAAAGGGTTTGTCTATCTGCTCGATTTCCATTTTTAGCGATAGTACTGATAATTTTGAGCTCATAGCTATCTGCATGCATATGGATGCAGTCCGCAAACCCGTGTGATTTTTCCCAAGTTTGAGTATTTAGAACCATTTCACCATCAAGGAGATCCCACAAGATGACCCCTTCTCCTGTAGTGTGATTGCTACGGGAAAATTTTACTTCCATCAATAGAAAAGGATGAAATACCATAGAATAATCACCAAAATGTTGGTGGCTGTCTTTAAGAATCTTTGGTCTTTCATTTTCCATGATTTGATTAGCTGTAAAGCGTGGCTCTAAAGCTGAAAACGAACTAGTGGGCAAGTATTGAATGGCTCGATCTTTGAGTTCGGGATGAGAGTCAGCGACCCACCAAAGTCCGTAGCCCAATGAACCTAAAAAAATAAGAGTAAAAAACATTCGAATCAAAGTCTCTACCGGGGTTAGACCTCCTGTTATACCGGTTTTTTGTGATTTATTTCTACTGTTCTAATTGGAATGTGCTTAGGAGACCTCTAATTTCTGCTTGAAAGAGAGCATAAGCTAGAAAAGCATCACGGACCTTGGCTTCTACATCTTTTCCATTAACTTTAAGCAAGATGGTTCCATTCCGATAGAGGGCTTTGAGCTCATTAACCGTAAAGATTGGGTTAGCTGCTATTGCCTCAGAAAATTCTTGTGCATTGTCTGTAACAGCTGAAATCCATCCTAAATAAACAGGAACAGCCTGGCATAAAATACCAGAGTCAGGATTGAGTTCACCTAAGCAGATGAATGAATCGATCTGCCCACCTGTTTCTTCCTGAACTTCTCTTTTGATTGTATCTTCAATGGTCTCATTAGGATGACGCATCCCACGAGGAAGCTCGATTTCCCAACTGCGTGTAGCATGTCGATAGTTTAGATTCACTAAGACTTTTCCATCTGGTAAAACAGGCAAAACACCAACGCCGGCAGAGTCATTTAGCCCGCTTTTCCATAGAATACGGTCATACGTTCCAAAATCTCCAGAAGGGAATCGAACAGCATCACGTATCCAATAGAGATATTGATCTTCGTTGATAATTCCCACGCGGCTCCACTCCTTTGCCAATTCTTGGGTAATTCCTAGATCTAAAAGCCTATTTTCTGCAATTTTCTCTGCATGAGCGATCTCTTCCTCATTCAGAAGGACTTCAATTTCTTGAACTTCTCCTAAAGGCCCTAAAATATTTGGGTGGTGATCAAAAAGAGCAAAGTACTCCCTTTGAGTTGCCCAAAGAGCAAAAGGAATAAGGAAGCAAAATAAGAAAGTTTTCATGAAACCTCACTTTTTGCAAGCTTGAGGAAAGTCTCGATATCGTGATCAATTGTTTTTAATCCCATTTCCCAAAAATCAGGCTTTGTGAGATCGACATTTAAATGTTTATGGGCCAGATCTTCGACTGTCATTTGACCGGTATCTTTCAAGAGAGCAATGTAAGAATTTTCAAAGTTGGCTTTTTTTGATCCCAATTCATGAATTCCCAAGCTAAACAGATAACCGAGTATTTGCATACGTCATAAAAATACGACTTTGTTTTGACACGGGCATGCTAACACAGAATCCACCGGGATATTTATTGACACGATCCTCAGCATCGATCCATTCACCATGAAGGACTTCTTTTGCAAACTGACCCATCTGAGGGCTGAAGTGAGTGAAGTGTTTGATGATAAATTGGGCGGCTTCGTCATAAGAGACTTTCTTTGTTACCTCGCCAATAGGAGCCTCAAGATCACACCAGCTAAGCTCAGAAACCTTTAGTAAATCCGCTTTACACTTCATGTAAGCTTTTAGCTTATCTTGATGCGAGTTGATTACTCGCCACATCACTTGAAGAGTTTTTTCTTGCATCCGGTTGTCTTCTAGAGGTTCTTTGAGAACTTTTTTCCAACCTCTTTTTTTGTAAACAGCAAGGCGAAAACCTGCTAAATGATTGAGAGTTTGAGCAAAAAGAATTTGCTTCTTTCGAAAGGTGGTATCAATGCTTTGAAAAGCGGCTTGACGTTTTTCGCGACTCGGATCGGCTATTTGGTTTTCAATTTGGCTAAACGAAAAAGCTTCTCCTCCAATCGGGAAAGTCATATTTCCAATCATAGCGTCCCACATTTGAGGCCAACCGTGAAAACCATCAACAGCTAAATCATTAATAAAAGCTTCTTCTTTAGCTGATAATTTCTCTTGAGCTAGATGCCTTCGTTCTTTGATAGCAAAAGCGATAGGCTTAAGCTCACTCTCTTCAAGTAAAGAGGAGAAGGTTGTTTGATCGGTAGATGAAAGCCACTCATCAAGCATAACAGAAATGTTTGCACACTCAGCGCTTAACCCAGTTACCTGGTCTTGAAGAAGGTGAGCTTTTGTATCGGTAACATCTTGTGCATTTAGACAAGAGATCACGCGTGCCATCTCGTGGAGCTGTAAGCTTAGGTCTTGAAGCATTAAAATTGCCTCTTTTAAGTCACCTTTAGCTTGAACCTCTTGGCCTAGTTTTTTCAACTCTGAAGAGAAGTTTTCAAGGGCTTTTTTTAAAGTAGCTGAATTGCTTCCACCCTCATAAAAGCAATCAAGATCCCATTTTTGTTTTAATTCCATCCTATATATTATAAAGCAGAAGAATGCTCCAGACAAGGAAAAGGATGCCAAATACCATACATGTTTTATCTGAAGAAACAATCAATCAGATTGCTGCAGGAGAAGTGATTGAAAATCCTGCCAGTGTTGTTAAAGAACTGGTTGAAAATGGAGTTGATGCAGAAGCGAGTCGTATTATTGTTGAAATTCAAGGAGGAGGCTTTCAAGAAATTGTCGTTAGTGATAACGGCAAAGGAATGACCCGTGAGGACCTACTTCTCTGTCTTGAGCGGCATGCGACATCCAAAATTCGTATTGCAGATGACCTGACTTCAATTTTTTCAATGGGGTTTCGTGGAGAAGCGCTGGCTTCGATTGCAGCTATCTCAAAAATCACTGCTACTTCCAGACAAGAAGAAGGCGCTTATGAGCTCTATGCAGAAGGTGGAAAAGTTAAGTCTCTCGAAACTGTTGCTCGTAATCCTGGAACAACAGTGAACGTTCACTCTCTTTTTTATAATGTGCCCGCACGAAGGAAATTTCAGAAATCTCCTCGTGCAAGTCAAAATGAAATTGTAAAAATGCTGACAAAATTGGCGCTGGCACACCCCTTTTTAGAAGTGAAATGTATTGCAGATGGGAAAGAGATTTTTTCTTCTTTTATGAAACGTTTAACAGAAAGAGAGGATGTGACGCAGCAAGTCATCGAAAAGATTTTAGGTGACACCTTTTTATCTGGAGCGATGCAGGTTCATCATCAAGATAAAGGCTGCTTTCTTTTAGGTTTTATAGGTGCACCTCATCAAACCCGAAAAAATCGTATGGGGCAGTACTTGTTTGTAAATGGTCGCGCTGTTACCTCACCTGAAATCTCTCGTGCTATTTATGATGGATATGGAACGCGCTTGCCATCCAATGAGCATCCAATTTTTGTCCTTCATCTGACTCTTCCAACAGAATGGGTTGATGTAAACGTTCATCCTCAGAAGAAGGAGGTCCGTTTGTATGAAGTTTCTAAAGTTGAAGAGGTGATTCGAAAAGGGGTTTTTTCAGCTCTTCAAGCAAGTGTTTCCTCTTTGACTAAAGCTCCACTTTTTGAAGAGGCAAAAACATCCATTTTCCCTTATGCAGAAATAGAACCTACGATTCAATTCCGTGCTGCTGAGGAAGAAGTTCTTCCTCCCCAATTGCCAATGCAAGAACTACCAGTTATTGGCCTTTATGCTCACTATTTGATCCTCGATGCCAGTCGAATCGATCTCCCTATTTGTGAGTCTGAAGGAATAGTTCTTATTGACCTTGAAGCAGCTGAAGCCAGTATCACGTTTGAGGCAATTCTTAATCGTTTTGAGGAGAGTGGGCAAATGCAAACCTTGCTTTTTCCCATAACCTTTGAATGCAATGCTCTTGAAAAGCAGCAAATTGATTTATATCTCTCAACTCTGCAGAAATTAGGAATTGCTATTCGTCCTTTTGGAGATCAAACCTTTGTAATCGATGCTCTCGATCCCCATATAGAAGAAGATAAAGTGGAAGCGCTTGTCTATGAACTGATACAGGAACTGCAACAGTTTGATGATCGAGAATTCTTGGCAAAAAAGCAGCAAAAAAAACTTGCACTTAGCATCCTTCGTTTTGCAAGATCTCAAAAAGAGGTGTATACGCTTGAAAAAGCGCGGGCTATTGCAAAAGAACTCTTCCAGATCACATCTCCCTATCAAAGTCCGACTGGAAAACCAACATGTGTTTACTTGAGTCAAGATGAGATCGAAAAGCATTTTCGTTGAGCGTCAAAAAAAATTAAAAGAGAAGCTTGGTCAATGGGGAGTCGACTGTTATCTTTGTGATCATCCCACAGATATTTTCTACTTAACCGGCATTCAACTTTCCCTAGGGAGACTCTTGATTCAACCTCGCGCCATCGTTTTGTTTGTCGATAGTCGCTACTATGAAGCTGCTAAAAAACAGGCCTGCTGCTCAGTTAGAAAAATGGGAGAAAAACAGTTGATAGAGGTTCTGACATCTTCTAATTGGAAAGAGATCAGATCCATAGGCTTTGATACAAGTACTTCTTATGTGCGCGTAGATAAATTGAAAAAACTGCTGCAAGCCCTTCGCAAAAAACGTCGCTTGACAAGCCCTTACCGCATTAAGGGATTACTAAGGCCGATTCAAAAACTTCGAGCAATCAAAGATACCAGTGAACTGTTACTTATTAAAAAAAGTGCTGAACTGCTTTGGAAGGGTTTTCTACATGCGAAACGTCAATTAAAAGTGGGAATTGAAGAGAGGCAAGTCGCCTTAGAATTTGAATTTTATTGTCGTAAACATGGAGCAGAAGAACTTTCTTTCACACCAATCATCGCTTTTGGCCCTGGCTCTGCCCTTCCTCATTATCATACAGCAAAGCGACGTCTTAAGAAGGGAGACATTGTCTTGATGGATCTAGGTGTGCGTTTAAATGGCTACGCAAGCGACATGACACGGACCTTTTTCTTTGGGGGTGACGGTACAGCGACTTTGAAGAAGTTACACGAATTTGTTTCTAATGCAAAAAAAGCAGCGCTTGAGATTTGTCATCCTGGAACAAGTCTAGCAGAGCTTGATGAAGCAGCACGAAAAGTCATGAGAAAAGCACGACTTGAAAAGCACTTTCTTCATAGTTTAGGACATGGTATAGGGTTGGATGTGCATGAATCTCCCAACTTCCGCACTGACGATGAAGTGTTGAAACCTGGCATGGTCATTACAATCGAACCAGGGCTTTACCTTCCAGGTAAGGGTGGAGTACGTTTGGAAGATATGATAATCATTACAAAAACAGGGCATCAAAACTTATTTAAAGAATGAACTGACAGCAGCTATAGATACAAATGAATGATGCAGTCAAAAACCAATTTTTGAGTTTATTTCAGTATAAATTTTAAAGCGCGATCAGTTTAAAAAGAGAGGCTCATGAAATTACGCTATCGCCTGTTTATTTGGGTTGGAATTCTCTTTTTTCTAGCTTTTGCTATTTCCTTTTATGTTGAAGAACATGTGACCCGTGCTAACCTGATGAAAACCCGGAAAAACCTTCTAAAAGAGCTTTATCAGGTCAATGAGGAGAAGCGGAAATCGATTGATTTTTACGTTGCAGACATGCTCTGGAAGATGCAAGCGCAAATTGATGCAGTCTTGCAAGGGGTGGCGAATTATCAATTGATTCAAAAGGGGTTTATGCCTTCAGCAGATAATCTTCGTGATGGAACATGGCTAGACTCGGCATCTTTGATGATTACCAATCAATGGCTTGGTTTAGTTCAAAACCTTTCTGAAGACAACTTAATGGCAGAAATCATAGTCCATTCGGATGACCTGGATGATACCTATCACTTTCCGATACAAGATAACATTCATCTTGTTGCGATCCGTGATGCCCATGATTCAAATAAATGGAAAGGTCCTTACATTGGGATCGGTTTTGATCTCAATACCTGGCACCAAGCAAATAAATCTCCTCCTGTCAAAGAATCAGATGAAGACTACTTTGTTTTTTTTACACCGCAAACACTTTTGCAGCTCGATCTAAAAAATGCTGGTAGAGCCAATATTGGACTTTCAGTCAACTTGCTTGAGCCATTCTTAAAATGGATTGAAATTCCCTATAAAACGTTTTATCTTGAAAGTTTTGTTGCGAGAATTAAGAAAGCACAAGCGTTAATTAAGGCAAATCCTCATCTCATTCCTTCAAATGAAGAATGGAAGCAGCTCATTGACGAAAAAAATGTTCAAGGTCTTAAACATGATTTAATTGATTTTGAATGCTTCGCTTATCTACATGAAAAAACAGAGAAAGGACTAAGTGAAGCAGAGCAGTTCTATCGAAAGGAAGTGATAGGTTATGTCAAAAAAAATATAGAGCACTATAACAAAATCGGCTTGACTTGGGGAATTGCTGCTTTAACGGATACTGAACTGTTTGGAAAACGTCCAGTTGGTCCAAACTCTCCATATGGAATGGGAATGCTAGATACTAAAACGCATTGCGGTAAAGGACTTAAAAGCGAAAAGGTTTTCAAAAACAAAATTCAATACGATATTTATGCTGCGATTAAGGGAATGAAGCTTCCTCCTGATTTTTTAACAACACACTTAGATGTCATTACTCCAAAAGAATATCATCATGTTTTTTTTGGGAACACGCTCAAACTAGAAGACCCTTCAACAGGCCGGATGAGTTATCTTACCCTAGCTTCTCATGGAGGTCCTATTTTAGCAGCGTTAGCTCGTGCAACTCAGCAGGTGTCGATGTTTGTTTCCAATGATCGTATCGTAGCAATTTCTGATTCTCATGGAGATGAGTTGTCCTCAAGATCCTCATGGTACAACATGCCAGTTAATGAGTTGATGAATAAGACTTCGGGGGTTGTCAGTTTTGATGGAGAAGAGTACTTTTTCCTCCACATTACTCCTTATGAACAAGCCGATGTACACTTTTTTATTTTCAACCTCAAATCTAAAGAATTCCAATTTGTTGATTCAATTAACGAAGGAACAGAAGACTTAATCGAAAAACTTTCCATGCAGATGCGTATTGCCTCCATCATTGCGCTTATTATTGTCTTGTTTTTTCTCAATAATATTGCAAAAAGAGTGACCAAACCCATTGCTCACTTAGCAGAGGTGACCCAAACAGTTGCAGAAGGAAAACTAGATGAAATTGAAATTCCGAAAGATACAGAAAAGAAAAGGAAAGATGAAGTTTATGCACTCTATCATGCCTTTTTCGAAATGGTAAAGGGTCTTCGAGAAAAAGAAAAAGTTAGAGGGGTTCTCAATAAAGTCGTTTCAAAAGAAATTGCTGAAGAAACACTTAAAGGAAATGTTCAACTTGGTGGAGAGGAAAAACGAGCGACTGTCTTTTTTGCTGATATTCGTGACTTTACATCTATGACCGAACATATGGATCCAAAAGATGTGATTCAGTTGATTAATAGCTGCATGACTAAAATCTCTAAAAAGATTGATGAGTACGGTGGTGTAATCGATAAGTATGTTGGCGATGAAGTCATGGCACTTTTTGGAGCACCAATTGAGAAAGAAGATAGTGCTTTGAATGCAATCAAATGTGCAGTAGATATTTTGGAAACATTTGAAACGTGGAATCGAGAGAGAGAGCTACCGATTCAATTAGGTATAGGGATTCATACAGGAAAACTTGTTGCAGGAAACATGGGAGCTGAAGATCGGCTAAACTACACTGTTTTAGGAGCCAATGTCAATCTTGCTTCTCGCCTTTGTGGCCAAGCCAAGCCAATGCAAATCTTGATTAGTAGCGCGACTTTGGATGAGCAAGATGTAAAACTTAATATCGAAGTTGAGGAACTAAGAGAAATTGAACTCAAAGGATTCACCGAGCCTGTCCCTATTTTTGCCGTGAAATCGTATAAAAAAGGAAAGAAATGAAGGCCATTCTTTTAATCGCCATTGGAGGAGGAGTTGGCGCTGTTTTTCGCTTTCTCCTTTCGAAAGGAGCTCAAACATTATTGGGCTTTACCTTTCCTTATGGAACGCTTGCTGTAAACATCATTGGGTCATTTTTGATTGGACTGATTAGCATCGTTATTTTTGAACATGTGGGAGAGATGGCTCAAGATCTTAGATCTTTACTTATTGTAGGATTACTAGGGGGGTTTACAACGTTTTCAAGTTTTTCCCTTGAAACTGTCAGTCTCTGGGAAAATCGAGAACTTTTTAAAACAGGCCTCTATCTCATTTTTTCTGTTGCCCTTTGCCTCGTTGCAACATGGTGCGGACTAACTCTTGGGAGAAGAATATGAAAAGCATTCAAATCGCTCGTGTTTACATGTCTGAATCCGAGCATCATTTAGATGATGTTCTCAAGCTTTTACATGATGAAATCAAGATTTATCATGTCACAGTTTTTCGGGGAATTGAAGGATTTGAAAAAGGAGGAGAAATTCAAGCCTCAAAATTCTTAAGCCTTTCATTGAGCCTTCCTCTTGTTGTGGAATTTTTTGATATACCTGAGCAGGTTGAAAAAGCATTAGTACCAATCGAAAAAATTATTGAAAAAGGGCATATTGTCACATTTAACGCCAATTTAAAATAATTATAATTATTTATTATAATATTATTTAGATGTATAATTCTTTAAACTATTTTGAGAATTATATGTCAATACGCATAATTGAAAGTAAACATTCTCAAACCATTTGTGAATGGTTTGAAAAAAATCGTGATCGAGTCATTCATGAAGTTGCAATTGATGCGATCAAAGATGCATCTGCAGGATTAGTTTTGGCGGCAGTGACTAGTTGCTTTGTAAAGACCCAAGTCGGACTAGTCACACTTGGAATTCTCCCTATTGCTGTAACAATTGTTAATCTCTTTTTCCGCACTTTTCATCTTTTTTTTCGAGATGAAAAGGTTGACATTTGGGGGATGAACTAGGCTCTTCCTTATTTACCCGCTCTTTGCTTTAGCGTACTTGATTTGACAACAAGACAGGTCCTCATTCATGAGGGAGGTCATTACCTTTCTTACAAACTTTTTTACAAGTACCTTCAGCCAACGATTGAAGTTTTTCCCTTATTTGGCGGAATAACTAGATGCTCACGCCTTCGTCTTTTGAGTGAGTGGGGAGAAAAATTAGGGAGAGATCAGGTAAGAATTGCTGAAATTGCAGCAGGATCTTTGGCAACAACCATGATCGGTCTTCCCACACTTACCTTTGGTCACTATCAAGGGGGGCAATTAGGTGAGTATCTTCAAGCTTCTGTTTTCTTAACTGCGATTTCAGATGCAACGGAGGCTTTAATGGTTTTATTTTCCGAGAAATCTTCCAACTCAGACTTTTCGAAACTAGAGCACTTTGGAATCCATCCGATGGTTTCTGCTGCAACGGTTTTCTTGATACCTTTGACTCTTAAGAGTATGCTTCTTTTAATGGATTGGCTTAAGAAAGAAGAGCTAACAAAATAGAGCTTCTATACCTGTGCAAGTTGCATAATTTTTATGCAACAATAAAAAGCCTAAAATTTTTTATCATTCCTATATGGAACATACAATAGGATTTTGAAATGAAAGATTACTTGTTTAGAAAGAATCTTACTGTAAAAAAATTTGCTGCAGACTTAGAAATTTCAACATCTTATTTATATCAATTGCTTCGAGGGGAGAGAAAGCCTTCTTTAAAACTTGCACATAAGATTGAAAAATATACCAAGGGCGAGATTACAGTGAAGAAGCTGCTCGACGAAGCCCTCCAGAAGAAAAGTGCTTTCTATAAAGAATTAGATATCCAACAAGAATTGGAAATTTATGAAAAGCGGCTGCTTGAGCTTGAGGCTTATGATAAAGACCTTAAGATCCAATTTGACTTAATTGAAAGGCGGCTTTCAAAGTTAGAGAAAGAAAGAGACAAAGTAGACTGATTGAACTTTTAGTTTATTGACCTGAATCGCGAATAATTTCTTCTTTTGATATCATTGAGGAATGACATACGCAAAAAAAATTCTTACGATTCTTTTCCTCCTACTGATCGCAAGTTTTCTGTGTTTCTATCCAGTAAAGAAGGGAGGGTTTGAAGACTGGACCCTTTTTCTCGTAGTTTTTCTTGTCACATTTTTTGGGGTCTTTCTTTTTTTTCAGTCGACTTGGACGTCTCTCCGTCCCAAGCGAAAACGGAGAAGAAAAGAACATCAGTACATTTTTGAAACATTGCCACAAGGAGTGATTCTATTAAGCGAAAAAGGGCGTATCCTCTATTTTAACAAAAAAGCACAGCGCTATCTCAAACTATCTAAATCAAAGCTTGCTGGTGAAGAGCTCAGGAAGCTCAAACAATCTTCTTTGCTTGAAAAATGTTATCGCCTGTTTCAGCGGTGTCGAGAAACAAGTCTGGAGCAAGCATTTTCCTTTTGTCTTGAAGGGACAGATAAAAAATCTTTAGACCTTGTCGTAAAGCCTTTGCCTGAGATCTCTCGTTTTATGATCCTCATCCAGGATAGTTCTGGGCAATATCAAATGCACCAACTTGGAAAAGACTTTGTCGCTAATGCTTCACATGAGCTTCGTACTCCTATTACCATCATCAAAGGATTTGCAGAAACCTTAAGCGAGCTGCCCGAAGTTTCTGAAGCGATGTTTCAGGATTTTACAGAAAAAATTATCCGAAACTGTCAACGTATGGACCAACTTGTAAAAAATCTTCTAACGCTGACAGATCTTGATTATCTTCCTCAAGCACGGCTTCAGGAATGTGACCTTGTTGCCCTTGCTGATAACTGCATCTACACATTACTTGCAGTTCATCCTGACATCAATATTCAAGCCCTTCAAAACAAAGAGATCATTTCCATCCCAGCAGATCCCGATCTTCTTGAGTTAGCAATTATGAATCTTCTTGAAAATGGAGTGAAATACTCATCTTCTCCTGCTGATCTCACAATTACAATAGAAGATCGCTCTGATGAAGTTCAGCTCAGCATTGCGGATAAAGGAATGGGCATTCCTTCAAATGATTTAGCTCATATTTTTGAACGGTTTTACACTGTTAATAAAGCCCACTCAAGGCGCCTTGGTGGAGCAGGACTGGGTCTTTCAATTGTGAAAACGATTATGAAAAAACATGAAGGAACGATCGATGTTTCGTCTGAGCTCGGCAAGGGAACAGAGTTTGTTTTAACATTTAGAAAAGCCCTGCAAGCAGTGATGCATTACTCTGGACTGGAGTCTTCAAATACCTGAGCCGAAATAAAAGTATCAGGATCATAAGCCCTCTTGTGATACTTTTTTCCTCGACGATATTTGTCATCAAGTAAACGGGCTAGCCGCTCATCAAACCGATCTCCCAATAGCTTTTTCAAGTCGTCTATTTTCAGTGAGTAGTTCGATTGCTTTGAAGCTTCTTTTCTTGGAATGCCATTGGGCCATTCTTCATTTTCGATGTCACGAGCGGCGTCTTTTCCAAAAAGCACAATGAGCATTGTAGGATTAGCGAAATGAATGTTGATGGGTTTTTTATGCTTTTGATTAAAGGTGATACATCGCTCTAGAGGGAGATAGCCTCTTCCTGTCTCAGGATCCCAACTATTTGTTCCACGAATGAGTCTTGGAAAATACTTTTGAAGAGGACCTTCAAGGCATAGCTTAGATAGAGGAAGAAAAGCATTTTTTTCTTTTAGAGCTTCTTTTTGTTTAATAATCAAAAAATCAAGAAGCTCTCTAGCCCAATGGGGGTTTTTAAGTTCTTGGATAAAGTTGGTATTGCCATAAACAGCAACTAAATATTCAATTATCTTTTCTTTAAGCCATTCGTTATCAGCATTTTTTTCAGTGAGTTGGGCTAAGTTAATAGCCCCTTGAGCTGCACCCATGCGTGAAACCCGGAAGTAAAGCTTTTCTTCTGGGGTATTTTTCTTATCAGGCGGAGGTGTCAGGTGGCTTTCTTCATTCGGATTTGTAACTTTTTTTCGGTCATAACGATGCTCTTCAACTTCATTATAGGCATGACGTAAAGCACGGAGGCGGCCTTGATAAGCCAAAGTTTCTGTTTTATCTGCACTTTGACCTGACATAAAGGAAATCGAAAGAGCACCAAAAATCAGTAGGAAAGTGATCACTAGAGGAAGGAAGTTCATGGGTATTCCAGGTGGCTTTTTGAATTGAGGCGAAAGTAAAAAGCATCATTTTTATCATCACAAAAAGTCACATGCATGACGAAGAAGAGAGGAAGTTGATCTTGTTTCCATTCATCGGCGACGTCAAATGTTCCTCCTTTAGCAGAGGTAAATTTAAAGTCGATGCGTTTGATTCCATCAAGAAGGACTTCTCGGCGCTCAGCTTCTTCTTTTCCAACCGTTTTGAAAAACAACTTTCCTTTTTCTAAATAGAGATGCCCTGTCACAGAGTTTCGGAAATTTTCTTCGAAGTCATAACCATTATCAAACGTAAAGCACAGTTCAAAAGGTTCACCTTTTTCTTGAACCGTTTTGAACGTGTCTGAAGGGGTGGTTTTAGACAAAAGAGTAGCTAAACGCTGTTGGACATGGGCTTTCGAGAAGACAAAGGTTTTTTCGACTTCTAAATTTTTTTTAACGCGCATGGTTTCTCTGAGATAAGGGAACATCACAGCAAGTAAGAGGCTAGCAACTCCAAGGGCAATCATGACTTCAATTAAAGTGAGTGGCCGTTTTTTCATGCCCTAATGATACGTGAAATCCGGATTATTTTCGCTTGAATTTCTTGTAGGTCATAAATCCTAAGAAGAGGCTAAGGCAAACAAAGAAGATCAGGCTGAACCAGTCATCTAGCAGTCCAGGTTTTGATGCAGGGATGATTCCAAGAACTGCCAAGAGGGCAATGACCACTCCCATGCAAGCATCACCTGCAACAAGTCCTGAAGAAAGAAGAATCCCACGTTCCAAAGAGCGTTCGTCTTTTGAGAAATGTTCAAAAATTAAATGGATAACGCCTCCAGCCATGACACTTGTACTCAGTGAGATTGGGAGGTAGAGCCCAATAGCAAAAGCGAGTACAGAAACACGCATGAGGTAAACTAAAAATCCAAGAATTGCTCCAATGATCACAAAGACAACGGGAAGTTGTTGCTGGATGACACCCTTTGCAATGAGGGCCATCAAAGTTGCTTGGGGGGCTGGAAGCTTCGTGCTGCCAAATTTATAGGCATCATCAAGCAGGTAAAGTGTAAAGCCAATTGCAACTGCAGGGAGCAAGAGCCCAATGATTTCAGCAATTTGCTGGTAACGAGGCGTGGCTCCCAACAAGAAACCCGTTTTTAGGTCTTGTGAGGTGGTTGACCCTAAAGCGATAGCAATATTGGCAACAGCGCTCATTGTAATTGCACCGATAAGATAGACGCGAGTTGTCCAACCGAGTCCTAGTAGAATGAGGCAGGTGATCAAAAGCGTTGTGATTGTCATTCCCGAAACAGGACTAGAGGAACTTCCCACAATTCCAACGGTAATGGACGTTACAGCGACAAAGAAAAACCCTAAAACAACTAAAAGTAGAATCGTTACGATATTCAGGTGAAATCCAGGGAAAGCCCAAAGAGCAATAATAATGGCTAATGATCCAAGGAGAAGATAAGAGAGAGAAATATCATGATCTGTTCTTTCAACCACTCTTTTTTTCATGTTGAAAAGATGAAAAATTTCACGAAATGTTTCGACCATTGTCTTACGAATAACTGGAGCGATCCGGAAAAGAGTGATAATTCCCCCAACCGCAACAGCTCCTGCACCAATATATCGAATGTAATTGGACCAGATATCTGTCGATGTCATCTCCATAACAGGAATATTGGCGGGGAAGATGCTCTTCATGCCTTGCCCAAATTTTTTGATGAGGGGAATGAGAACCCACCATCCTAGAGCTCCACCAGCAAAGAGAACAGCTGAAATACGTGGTCCAATGATGTACCCAACTCCTAAAAGAGCAGGGGTTCCATCCATGCTGAACTCTGCATTTTGATACCTCTTAAATGTAAAACTCATCGTCTCATTCCACAAATAAAAGGCGCCATTCAGAGTTTTATAGGCGGCTCCAACTAAAATTCCCCATACGGCAAGAATCGCATTCGGTTGATTTTTTTCCCCTGCTTTTAGAATTTCAGCACACGCAGTTCCTTCAGGAAAAGGAAGGACTCCATGTTCTTGAACAATAATGTAACGCCGCATAGGGATCATGAACAAGACCCCTAAAACTCCTCCAAGAACTGAAATGAGGAAGATATTAAAAATAGGAGGACGATCGCCTAAGAGGAAAAGAGCCGGAATCGTAAAAATGACACCTGCAGCAAGCCCTTCACCAACTGCGGCAACAGTTTGAACAATGTTATTTTCTAAAATCGTGACATTGCGAAAGCACATGCGCAAAATGGCCATTGACATGACGGCTGCTGGAATAGAAGCTGAGATGGTCATTCCTGCTTTGAGCCCTAAGTAAGCGTTTCCGACAGCAAAAAAGACACTGAGAATAACCCCAAGTATCATCGCTCGCCAAGAAAATTCTTTTTGATTCTCTGTTGAAGCGACAAAAGGTTTAAAAGTGCTGAGATGATCTTTCATGGTAAAACGATTTTTTTTCTCTAAATTATCGTTTTGCCAAGTTCAAGAATTTTCTTCTACTGTTTTGGCATTTTTGAAATGGTTAATGTGAATCCATAGTTTGCTTCGCCAAATTTATGAGGAGTGCTGCACTTTGCTTGAGGATCGTCAAGGAAGCAGATTTTAAAGTGAAGTTTGCGACATGACTTTTCTTTTTTTACATTAGAATAGAGGTGGTAATGCCAATAGAGATTTTCTTTGCCGAGCTTTCCAAAATCAAAAGAGACTAAGTTATCCTCAAAAGTGAAAATTGCATTTTTATACTCTCGATAAGGGATCTCGTGTAAATTATGGGTTTTTATTAATTTTTCGCAGATCTTGTAAAAGAGTTCTTCTGCCTTTCGCTCTTTTTCCAAATTTAACAGACGTTTTTTTTGTTCACGCACATAAAAACGCTGGCCGTGTACCAAGGGCAAAGAGAAAAACGCGACTAAAGCAACTGCAATAAAAAGCTCTAAAAGAATGAAAGTTCGTTTTTTCCTGCTCATACTATGAGATCTCAAAATTTGGTTTTTTCCTACATAACCGGTATAATATCATATCTAATCCTGATCTTTCCCAGAAAGAGGTTTGACGAATATTTTCCTGAGAGGCTAATATTAATTCCTAACCAATTTTTTATTTTATTTATTAGTTAGTTTTATTAATTAGTTAAATTATAACACAGCTTGATCGGAAGTACATTTATGGCATATAAAGGCCGAGCACTTTATAATCTTCTTCAAATGAACTTGAAAAGAAATCCTCAGCTTGAAGTAGAGGATTGGCAGGTAGAAGACTATCAGGAACTCTCTACCTCTGAACTTTTTTCTCGTTTAGAAACCCATCAAATTTTTCTCGATGAAGATCACTTTGCCCTCTATGTTGAAGAAAGTGACTCTCCAGAAGATTTAACTGATGTTCTCTATCTTGAAACTGATTTTGTTAAGCATGAGCAGATTTTTCTTTGTCTATTCGAGCTGTGGCGTCGTCATTGCCCTCATAAGCAATCGCTTTCTCTTTTCTGCGATGAGTTAGATCATTTGATTGAGGAATACGAAGATGGTGATAATGAACATGAAGAAGAGCTTCAAGCAGGAATTCTTAGTCTGCAAAAAATTCTCGATGATAATGTCGACGAAGGTGGAGATGCTGAAGATGGATTTGAGATGCTTTCTCGTTATTCTTGTCATGACATCGAAGTTTTCATCTATGAATACATTGCTCATCAACTTGATATCGAAAATGAGCTATACGCATCGGAGCTACTTGAAGGGTTTTATCCCTATATGCAAAACAAGCGCTGGTTTGACTTTTTAAGAACGCGTGTGGTGTCTGCTACAGATCTCGAAGAAGGGAATGTCATGATTGCACGTCTTCTTGAATCCCTTAGAGAAGACCTTGACATTCATTTGCTTTTTGAAACGCTTCATTTCTTAATCTACCTTGGAGAAAATGAGCTGTTTGTCTCATTCTTTAACTTTGCTCTTGAAAGTCTTGAAACAGAAGATGATTTACGTGAACTCATGGGAGTTCTACGCGATTATTTTGATTGTAGTGATCGAGATAAGGAGCAACAAATTATTCAAGATCTGATCGATGAGCGCAAAAATAAAGATCCTGCAGCACCTGTGGATCCCGATGATGCTTCGCTGCAAACCTTGAAAGAGATGATTACACTTTCGCCAGCATGATCGGATCAAATCCAAGATAGTCAGCTGAAGTCAGTACATAGAGAACCTGGTTTTTTTCTCCAAAAATAGGTGCGTCTTTTTTGACATTGTGTAGGTGCCCAAAAACACAGATGTTGACGTGATAAGATTCAAGGAGCTTAGAAGTAAGAGAGTCACGAAGGTCATGACTGATTGGTGGGTAATGTGTCATGACAATACGCAGCTGAGCACTTTGGTCGAGTTGCGATAAACTGAGTTTTAAACGTTCAAGTTCTCGCTTAAAAATCTTAACAGCTTGTTTTTTCTCTTCCTCAAGCTCTTCTTCTGACTTTTTCTTTTCAAGAGGATTTTCCGTGACTTCAATGATAGCATCAAAGTTATATTCAGCAGAATCCCAAAGACGTGTCCCTCCAATTGAGACACCATTCCAATTAAACACATTGTTGTAAACAAAATGAATGGAAGGTGGGAGGCTTTCTTTTAGCCTTTTGTTAGAAGGCCACCAATAATCGTGGTTTCCTTTTAGGAGAACCTTAGTACCCGGCAACTGATCAATCCAGTTTAAATCGATTAAGGCTTCTTCCATTTTTTGTGCCCAACAAATATCTCCGGGAATTAAAACCAAATCATCAGGACCTACAGACGCTTTCCAGTTTTTTTCAATGCGATTTGTGTAGTCATTCCAAGCAGGACCGAAAACTTCCATATTTTTTTCAGGAACGGAAAGAGATAAGTGTAGATCGGCAAGGACCCAAATATTCATTAGTTTTACTTTGTAGAGGTTTCATTGTAACTTTAACAAAGGCTTGGAGTAAAACTCACTGAAAATTCTGCTTACGAGTAGATCTATAGTTTAAAATTATCTGGAATGACTGTTCCACTGGTCACAATAATCACACCGTCACGGATGAAAATACCTTCACCATCATATTGGTCAAGGTTATTATCATTTAACAGGGAAACATTGTTGCCAATGATCACATTTTCATCGATGATGGCTTTTTTGATCTTGCAATCTTCACCTACATGGAATTTGATAGCCTCTTCTTGACCTGCAGCTGAGTAATACTCGTTTCCTAGTAGAATAGACTCGTGAATAACTGTACCTTTTCCAATAACAGAACGAACACCAATGACGCTTCCGATGATTTCTTTTGCTTCAATGATGGATCCATCACAGATAATCGAATGAAGGATGCGAGTTTCAGCTAAACGAGCTCCAGGTAAATAGTGGTTATGTGCATAGATAGGAAGAACTTCGTTATAAAAATCGAGACCCAGGCTACAAGTCGTGAGAGCAATATTCGCTTGATAAAAAGAAGAAATAGTTCCGATATCTTCCCAGTACCCTTGATGCAAAAAGGCACAAGCTTTTCCTCTTTTTAGCTGGGTTGGGATCATGTGCTTCCCAAAATCTTCGCGCGAGTCTTCTTGCAACAGTTCTATCAGCACATCTTTTTTAAACACATAAATTCCCATTGAAGCTAAGAAACAAGGAGGCTCAACACCTTTAATCTCTTGAGCTTTCATGAACGCGTCAGAGAGTTGGAAGCGATCGAGAATTTCTGGATCTTTTGGCTTTTCATGGAAATCGATAATTGTTGCATCATCATCGATATTTAATAGCCCTAAGCGGGGGGCATCTGTTTTTGAAACTGGCAAAGCAGCGATGGTTAGGTCAGCGTCTTTTTCTCTGGCAAATGTGACCATGGCTTCTAAATCCATGTTATAAAGCTGGTCACCAGAAAGGATGAGAAAGTAATCAATTGGGAGTTTTGTCAGGTGTTCAAGGTTTTTTCTCACAGCATCGGCAGTCCCATCATACCAGATTTTGCCATCGGGTCTCTTTTCAGGATTCAGAAGAGTCAGAGTTCCTCCTTGAAATTGGTCGAGTGGGTAGGTTTCTTTGATGTGTTGATTTAGCCCAGATGAGAAATACTGAGAAATCACAAAAATGTTGTTCATTTTGGAATTCAAAGAGTTAGAGATTGGGATGTCAATTAAACGATACCGTCCACCAAAGCTGACTGCTGGCTTACACCGAGCTGATGTGAGTGGATAAAGGCGAGTCCCTTGACCTCCTGCTAAAATGATACAAGCAACTCGGGCCGTTGGGTCTGAGCGTTTTTTTCTCGTCGTGACCATTACAACTAATTAATTATAAATTAAATGCGAGCTAATTGATCAAAATAGATAATTAACTTCCCCTAAAACGACTTATAGATAACAATCTTAGGGAAATCAATAGAGTTTGGTAATTATTTTTGAAAAAAAACTTAAGTCGTTTTTTTCCAGTTTTTGATGATGAGTTGCATCTCATCGCAAAGTGCTTTGGGAACGCTTTTTTTCTTTGCTAAATTGATAAATGCTTGTTGATCTTTAGCTTCCGTTAAATCATTACAAGCAAAAATGAGATAACTGGCTAAGGAAGGGCGCTTTAAGGTTTCTTCGTAAAGCAAGACTTCCAGTGCGCTTTGAGCAATTTCCGGATCCTCAGGAAAGGCGCTTAAAGCGATAGCTGCATGTTCATTATCTTTTGAGAGAGGTTTTGACTTGAGTCTTTGAAAAAGAAAGGTTTTTGCCTTATTGCCAAAAGCACGAAGCGCGTAGATGATTTCTTCATCTGTGAAGAAGTTTTCTTGACCAATTGCTTCAAAAAGAGGGGGAATGGCTCGTTCATCTTGAATTTGGCTGAGGCATTTTGCTGCAAAAATAGGAGCGCGTCCATAGCCGGGATAAATGGGTTCATAATAAGAAGGAGCAGAAAGCAGGTGGATCAAAGCTGGAACGGCAGTTTCCTTTTGATCAACAAGGGCTTGGATTTCGTTTGTTGGAACAAGCTCTTCAGAAAGAATTAAATCACTGAGAAGAATCGACATTTTATCCTGAGCATCTCCTGAATACACGTCACGAAGGGTCTGATAGAGTTTTTGGCTGTCATCAACGATTTTTTTAGCCGGTTCGGGCAAGTAAATTTCAGAAAGATTTTGCTGGATTTCATGCTCGAGATTTTGCAATCGTTTGATTTCTTGAACCTCAAAATCAGGCATCACTCCCACACCCTTTTGCTCATAATATTCAATCATGACTTCAAAATTGCCACCAAAATGGGCATCACGATGCATGAGAATTTCCATATCAATAGCATCAATAACGGGAGTTTGAGGAGGTTCCATCAGCAGTCCTCTTGTTGAAATACTTTATCTTTAAGTAACCGGGCATTGTAACTTGATCGGACAAAAGGTCCTGAGTACATGTGCTTAACACCAATCCGGTGTCCATACTCTTCGTAAGCTTTAAATTGCTCGGGTGTTACAAAGGATTTAACAGTTATTTTATTGTGGTTGGGTTGCAAGTACTGACCAATAGTAATGATATCTGCTCCCACCCCGTAGAGTTCATCAATCGTTTCTTCTACTTCTTCAGTGTGTTCACCTAAGCCAACCATAATTCCCGATTTCAAAAAGGGGACTTTTCCTTTGACGTAGCGAAGAACCTCGAGTGTGCGATCAAAGGTCGCTTTGTGACGGACACGTGGCGTGAGTCGACGGACTGTTTCGATGTTATGATTAAAAATTTCAGGCTGCGCTTCAATGACGATGTCGAGAGCGCTTTCATTGCCAGAAAAGTCAGATGTCAATACTTCAATAGTGCTCGTTGGTATTTTTTCTCGGATTGCTTGGATGATGTTAGCAATATGAGAGGCTCCTTGATCAGCAAGATCATCTCGCGCAACCATCGTGATCACAATGTGTTCTAAACCTAATTCTAAAGCAGACTCAGCAATACGCTTAGGTTCGTCTTGTTCTGGAAGTTTAGGATTTTTGGAAAAGTCAATATCACAGAACCCACAGGCTCGCGTGCACTCGTGACCAAGTGCTAAAAAAGTGGCCGTATGGTTGGAGTAACACTCAAGGCGATTAGGACATTTAGCTTCTTCACAAACGGTGTTTAGTCCGCTTTTTTTTAAAATTTTGTTGGTTTCAGCAAGAGCGCCTCCACGAGGCAGCTTTCTGTGTAGCCAGCTGGGAAAACGACCTTGAGAGGTTTTTTCAGGGTTTTCTGGAAGGCGATTGATGCGGCGATTTTTTGGCCGGTTATCAAAAAGCTCGTTTGTCATCACTACCGTTTTTTTATCTTTGGCGGGAAGTGAATGGGCGTATCGTTAGCAAGGAGAGCCGCTTCAAGCCACGCCTCAGGCACCGTTGGGTGCGCGTGAATGGTATCTGTGACGCAGTCTAGTGTGAGTTCATTGTTTATCGCAAGTGCCATTTCTGAAATTAAGACAGAAGCCTCATGGCCAACAACTTGAGCACCAAGAAGCTCACCTGTTTTTTTATCTGAGATAATCTGGGCAAAACCTTCAACTTCATTTGTGGCAATGGATTTTCCTAAGGCTTGAAAGGGATAAGTTCCAACGTTGACCTGATAGCCTTCTTCTAGAGCTTGTTCAGCTGTTAAGCCAACAGTTGCGATTTCAGGACTAGTAAAAATGACAGCAGGAATGGCTCGGTAGTGCATCCGCGCCTGTTGTCCACAAGCATTTGCAGCGGCTACAATCCCTTGGTGGGAAGCTACATGCGCAAGCATGGCGATTGCTGTGATATCCCCAATAGCATAAATCCCAGGAACATGTGTTTCGAGTTTTTCATTCACTTCAATTGCGCCTTTAGGACCAGTAGCAAGACCTGCTTTTTCAAGGCCAAGCCCTTCTGAGTTTAATCGACGTCCAACAGCAACGACAGCCATGTCACTTTCTAAAGAATCGCCCCCTTTAAAGTGAATGATAGTTCCATCTTTTTTCTTATCAATTTTCTCAACAGCTGTATTGACGCGAATATCGATCCCTTGCGCGGTGAACGCTTTGGTTAATTGGTCGGAAATCACTTTTCCCTGAGCTTGGACAATGGCGGGAAGTGCTTCAATGATGGTGACTTTAACTCCAAGCTCAACAAATAAAGAAGCAAATTCACATCCAATGTAACCCCCACCAATGATTGCAATTGACTTTGGCAACTCTGTCAGTTCTAAGATAGAAGTGGAGTTCCGAATGAACTTGTGGTCACATGGAAATGCAGGAATATCGACCGGTTCAGAGCCAGTTGCAATGATGATTTTTTCAGCTTGAATAAGAGCATTGTCTTCACCGCGGACTTTGAGTTCATTTGGCGCCATAAATTCAGCGTGACCATTGAAGATCGTGATGCCATTTGATTGGATGAGTCCTCCTAAGCTTGAACGAATTTTTTCAACAACTTGGTCCTTTCGCTTTTTCATTTTAGAGTAGTCAAAAGAGATCTTGCCAACTTCAATTCCGTAATCCTGGGCATGTTTCACTTTTTTCAAGACTTGAGCATTGGAAAGAAGCGCTTTTGAAGGAATACATCCTACATTGAGACAGGTTCCGCCTAAATACTGCTTTTCGATGAGTGCGACTTTGCGACCCATTTGAGAAGCTTTGATCGCAGCGACATATCCTCCAGGTCCAGCGCCGATGACGGCAATGTCAAATTTTTGTTTTTCGGCCATGATGCTCCTTGCCAGCTTTTCGTCCATAAAGGAGTCATTTTACTCTTTTGCACAGTTCCTCACAAGAGGCTATGCTGCTTTTTCGCCTCTCCTAGAAAAAGGCGGTATTGAAAAGTAACCTGGTCAAAACTTTATTTCTTACAATCGGTATAAACTTTGAGAAATGATCGATATAGGATTGATAGCAAATGACTTTAATTGATAAAATCACTTTATTTGGCATTGCTAATCAAAAATATTTTCAGTAAAATTTCTTCTTTAAAACTGCAAAAAGGAGAAAAGATATGCATTGCCCAAAATGTCACTGTAAAGAGAATACTAAAAGTGGTTTTACAAG
>Ga0180433_10000467_pt1 | contig 69279 bp, 57 predicted proteins | sample SS_ome_8_FD_132980 | JGI IMG/M metagenome (GOLD analysis project Ga0180433, IMG submission 132980) | Hypersaline lake sediment archaeal communities from the Salton Sea, California, USA - SS_1_D_1 metaG | ecosystem: Environmental > Aquatic > Non-marine Saline and Alkaline > Hypersaline >...
AAATAAAAACGAGAATATAGACATTAACACGTTAATTGTAATTAAGGAACTTTTAAATAAAAAAAGAAATATAGATGTTTTCGTGTTAAATCTAATTAAGAACCCTTCACATAAAGACGAGAATATAAACTTTAACGTGTTAAATGAAATTCATAAACCCTTAATTAAAGAAAGGAATATAAACTTTAACGTGTTAAATAAAATTAATATAACTTTAAATCCCAACAATCTTAATGAGATTATTGATTGTTTAGATAAATACATATTAAATTTAAATAAAGATAAGAATGTAGGTGGAAATCAAGACCCTAGCAAGGGACCTATAAGAGACTAATTCTTCTCCCCCAGACTGCATTATTGCGTAAAATCAGGGTCTTTTGGCACCTCCAGAAGACCTTATAATTAATTTTACTTATATTAATTATTTTATATAATACAATTAAGTAGGTGAATTAATGTCCGATAATAAAAATAACAAGTCATTATCAGAAGAAGACTTAAAAGGGGCCATCAGCAAGGAGAGCCAGCTCTTTGAGGAGTACATCAATTGGCTCGAAAAGCATATGCCCCCCAGCTTCTTCGAAGAGGTCGAGTCGCTCCATGTGATGATGGTCGCCCACAACCTCGTCGGCTTTCACCTTCAAGACTACTACAGTCAATTCCGTCTACAGAACTGCGCGATAGTCAGTTGTTTAGACTCCCCCGATGCCGATCAGCGGATCCTCAAGCACTACAATATGTATGGCATCAAAAACTACATGACCTTTGTCTCAGACGCCCCGGCCCCCTTCGAGGGGTGCGATAAAAAGTTGCGCGTTGGCGTGATCTATTTCACTGAGTTTAAAGAGACTGGAGAGCATGCGCGCGATATTCTCTCCCCTGAGGTGCAAAAAGAGCTCTTCGATACGGTCAAATCGCGCGTCCCCGAGCTCACCCAAGATCTCTTTGACCACTTAATCGATGGGATGAACTCCCGCTTTGTCCGCTCGGTCACGCAGGATCGCTTAGCCATTGCTTTAGAGATGTTTGTGCGCGCGTTAAGTCGCGATCGGTGCCAGTACGAGGCCCGCTTTAACAAGGAATGGGAGACGATGGGGAAAAATGTCCCCTCTATGCAGGTCGTTTTAGCTTGGAGGAGCGCCCCCAAGCACCGCTTCCTCTACCGCCTTGCCAAGATGGTCAAGCGGCACAACCTCACGATGGTCCGGGTCAACGCCACCTACATTGACCCCTATAAGAAGCAAAATGTCTTGATCATGTCCCTTGGGCTCCACGGAGCCGACAACAAACCCGCCTGGGAGGCGGCCGACGTCGAGGATTTCCTCCGCGAGCTCGTCACCCTCAAAATCTTCCCCGACCAAGATGCCATTGAGGATGTCTTCATTGGCCCCCAGATTGTCCGGGGGAACATGGGGAATTTCATCCGCACCATGGTCAACTTTTGCCACCAAGCCCTCGTCCACGCCGACCCCAACCTCTACTCGATGACGAACATTGAGGAGGGGCTTTGCCGCCACCCCGAGCTCACGGCAAAACTGTGCGACCTCTTTGAGTACAAATTTCACCCCGAGAAGACCGATAAAGAGGCCTTTAAACAGGGCGCTCAGGAATTTGTTAAGCTCATCGACGATCTCGACACGGGGAACCAGGTCAACGATACCCGGCGGAAAAACATTCTCACTCAGGGACTGAACTTTATCGAGTCGACCCTAAAGACCAACTTCTACCGCAACAACAAAATCGCCATCTCCTACAGGCTCAATCCCACCTACCTCGACAAAGTCCCCTTTGACCGGACCGAGATTTTCCCAGAACTCCCCTTCGGCATTTTCTTCGTCCAAGGGCTCTACTTTATCGGCTTTCACATACGGTTTAAGGACCTCTCCCGCGGGGGGCTCCGCACCGTTTTCCCTCAGCGCCACGAGCAGATGGTCGCCGAGCGCAATAACGTCTTCACCGAGTGCTACAACCTCGCCTACACGCAGCAAAAGAAGAACAAAGACATCCCCGAAGGGGGCTCTAAGGCCGTGATCTTCCTCGAGCCGTACGAGCGCCTCCTCTCTGAAGCCAAAATCTACGACAAAGAGCTCAAGCTCGCCCGCGTGCCCCAAGAGGAGATCGATGAATGCATCACCCAGTTTAAAAAAGAGCAAAAACTCGAATACCTCTATCAGTCCCAGAGGGCCTTCATCCACAGCTTTTCGACCATCATTAACTGCTTGGACAATGGCGTTCTAAAGGCGAAAAATATTGTCGATTACTACCAGCGCCCCGAGTACATTTACTTAGGGCCCGATGAGAATATGCACAATCAGATGATTGAGTGGATTGCCGAATACAGCACCAGCGTCGACTACAAGCCCAAGGGGGCCTTTATCTCCTCAAAGCCCACCTACGGCATCAACCACAAAGAATTTGGTGTCACCTCCTTGGGTGTCAACGTCTGCATGGAAGAGCTCCTCCTCTTTCTCGACATCGATCCCAAAAAGGACCCCTTCACCATCAAAATCTCCGGCGGTCCCGATGGGGACGTCGCCGGCAATGAGATCCTCAACCTCTACAAGTACTACCCCAAAACGGCCAAACTGATCGCCCTGATCGACGTCTCAGGAACCATTTACGACCCCGAAGGCTTGGATCTCAAGGCAATGTCCGACCTCTTTCACGAAGGGAAGTCGATCCGCCACTACCCCGCAAAACTCCTTAACGAAGGGGGCTTCCTCCTCGATACCTTCACCAAGCGGGAGCAGACGGCCTACACCCAGCAAACCCTTTGCCTGCGCAAAAAAAATGGGAAATTGACCGAAGATTGGCTCAGCGGTAACGACATGAACCACCTTCTGCGCCACAATGTCCACAAAGCGCCGTGCGATGTCTTCATCCCCGCCGGTGGGCGACCGCGCACCCTCAATGATGACAACTGGAGCGACTACCTCGATGAGGCGGGCAACCCCACATCGCGCGCCATCGTCGAAGGGGCGAATCTCTACTTCACCCAAGGGGCCCGGCGCGAGCTTGAGCTCAAAAACACCCTTATTATCAAAGATAGCTCAGCCAACAAAGGGGGCGTGATCTGCTCCTCCTACGAAGTACTCCTCGGTTTGATCCTGACAGAAGAGGAATTCCTCGCCCACAAAAAGACCTTCATGCCTCAGATTCTCGATCTCATTGCCGAGAAAGCGCGCAATGAGGCCCAGCTCCTCATCCGCACCCACGTTGAAACTGGCGCCTTCTTCACCGATATCAGCGAGTGGATCTCCGAACGGATCAACACCTTCACCTACCAAATCCTCGACTACCTCGAGACCATTGAGCTCTCCTCCTCAAAGAAAGACCCCCTCATCGAGTGCCTCTTCAACAGCTGCCCCAATTTTCTCAAAGAAAACTACCCCGATCGGATCATGGAGAACATCCCCGACGTGCATAAAAAAGCGATGATCGCGGCCTACATCGCCGCCAAAATCGTCTACAAGCGGGGCCTTGCCTGGCAACCCACCATCGTCGATGTCCTCCCCCTTGTCACCCAAGACCCCTCCATCACCCAGCCCACATTGGGCGACCACGATATCGACGTCATCAGCTAGTTGACAATTAACGCAGTAGAGTTCATGATGAATTCATGAATTCTTTACAAGATGGCTACATACTAACAAATATTCTCCGGTATCTCCCCGAATCCTCGTTTATTGATGTAGCCCTGGTTTCAAAAAGCTTTAGAGACTGTTTTATTGAATCACGCGCAAATATTTCCCCTCAGTTTGCTGAGCATCTACCTAACGTGCAAAGAATTCACGATTTTAAAATTGTCTCCAGCTCTGAAGAAGAAGGATCTCTGGAAAGAGCCATTGAAAATTTATCAGCCAGACAGATTTTATCCTTTAACAATCAACCTATTGTCAACCGCTTATCAAAACTTGCTATTACAAATCAGCACATAGATTTGCAGCCCCTGTGTGATCAGATCCGATACCTAAAAACTCTGAAAATCGTATCTTCTTACCAACCGTTCAATGTTTTTAGCGTTTCTAATCTATCCTCAGTCTCAAAGCTTTCCTCTTTGAGCAAATTGGTCATTGATTCATATTCAATTAATCAACTTCCCTCTCTTCAAGGTTTATCATTACTAACAAATCTTAGTTTTCACAATAACCGCATTGATACTATTGCTTCGATTACAGTTTTAAGTGCACTGAAAATATTTAACTGCCACTGTAATAACATCAATGACATTTCTCCTCTTTCACATCTCACAAATCTCGAAATCCTTGAATGCGGTTGCAATCGGATTAATTCTCTGTTTCCTCTTTCATCTCTCATAAATCTCAAAGATTTGGATTGCTGTAGCAACCGCATAAGCTCCCTGTCCCCTCTTTCATCTCTCACAAATCTAAAGATTTTGAATTGCATGGACAATGAAATCTCCGACTTATCTCCTCTCTATAACTCGACATCTCTGACCAAACTTAACTGCTGCAGTTGCCCCATTCAGGATCCAATTAACTTCTCAGACTTCAAATCTCTCATAGATCTTCTTTGTGACTGCTAGAAGTACCCATAGCAATTAATTTTCCCATAGACCCTGATTGCTACCCCTTCATTTCCCCTTACTCTACGAACTATGTGGGCAAAACGCCCCTTGCAATCTAGGAGAAAATTGAAAATTTCATCGATAAAACTAAGCTGACAGAGCGCTTTATAGCCACACAAAATCAGGGCGAAGTCTCAAAAATTGTGAAATTTTTAACTGGTGTTGATGACCCCATTGTGGCCGAAGCTCTTTGTGGTAACTTATAATTCTTAAATCTCTCTTAATTAGCTATTTATGCAAATAATTTGCAAACGAATAGTTTGAGTGCTAAAAACGCTTGCTTTCTCCCCCTCCGTTTGATATAATCAGCAGATATGAAGGGAGATTGCTAAGTGAAAAAAGGACGATTAGCAAAAAGCGAAAGGGAAGAGGCCATCTTGTTTGGCCTTGTGAAACTCTACCTCAAGTCAGGGCAGCCTATTGGGTCTAACACCTTGAAGGAGAGTGAGTTCGACTCTTTGAGCTCGGCGACAATCCGCAATTACTTCGCCAAACTAGAGATGGGTGGGTACCTCGAGCAGGTCCACAGCTCTGGGGGACGGATCCCAACGCCAAAGGCCCTCAAAGCTTACGCCCTCAACATGTCTGAGACGCGAGCCCTTTCCGATGAAGAGGAGCTCATCCTCAATGCCCCCTTCACCTCTGAGACAAAGGAGGTGGTCGCTCTGCTCCACGAGGCCATTGACGCCCTCTCCGAGCTCACCAAGACCCCCGTTGTGATCTCCTCACCCCGCTTTGATCAAGATCAAATTCAAGATGTCCAGCTTGTTAAACTCGACGACCGGCGCCTATTGGCCGTAATTGTGACGCAGTTTGGTTTGGTCCACACTGAGACCCTCATTGTGCAAGCCCCCCTCTCTCACCATGCACTAAAACGGATTGAGTCCCACGTAAGGGCGACGTTTTTAAATTTAGAGGAATTCGAGCTAGACGAAGAGGAAGAGGCGCTAGCCAAGCACTTGACTCACGAGCTCTTTTTGCGCCATATCGCCCGCTACGCCCACTTCACCTCAAACGATATCTACAAGACGGGTTTTGCGAAATTATTGAGTTACCCCGAGCTCCAGGATGCGACAGCGCTGGCCGGCTCACTCAGTCTATTTGAAAGCTCCCACTTGATGGGACAGCTCTTAGGCGATTGCATGAAAAGTGGGGAGCTCACCCTTCTCATTGGCGAGGAGGATCTCGCCCCTTATGTGACAACGCCCAAGACCACGGCTGTGATTGCCATTCCCTATGCGATTCAAGGGAAAATCGCAGGGTGCATCGCCTTGCTTGGCCCCACCCGGCTCGATTACCCCAAACACTTCAGTTTACTGCGCGCCTTTTCGGAGACGCTCAGTCAAATATTAACAAAAAGTACCTCAGCGTTTAAAATCACCTTCCGCCAGCCCAAACAGGGTTTTGTGGATATAAAAACTGACGATAAAACTGTTGAGCTCTACCTAGAGGACCAAAGGCCATAATATGAGTGAAAAAGAGTGTGACAACCCCGTTGAAGAGGAGACCGTCCAAGAGGAGGGGATGACCTTAGACGAGGTGCAAAAGGAGCAGGAGCTCCTCGATTACAAGAATAAGTACCTGCAGGCCTTGGCCGAAAATGAGAACACGCGCAAGCGGCTGCAAAAGGAGAAGGGGGATGCGATGCGCTTTGCGGTGCAAAATGTCCTCGAGGAGTTCCTCTCCCCTCTCGATAACTTTGAAAATGCCTTAGGCTACGCAGACAAGATGAGCGATGAGGTGAAAAACTGGGCCGTGGGCTTTGAGATGATCCTCACTCAGCTAAAAAATGTCTTGAGCGAGCAGGGCGTGACCCCATTTGATTCAGTGGGCACGCAATTTGATCCCAACCTCCACGAGGCGGTTGAGGTCGAGGTGAGTGAGACTCACGATGAAGGGATAGTTTTAGAAGAATTTGTCCGCGGCTATCGATGTGGCGAAAGGATCCTCCGTCCTGCCAAAGTCAAGGTCGCGAAAAAAGAGTCAATTAAAGAAGAAAAAGGAGAAAACAATGGCGAATAAAAAGAAAATTATCGGTATCGATCTCGGTACTACAAATAGCTGCGTAGCCATCATGGAAGGGACTGAGGCGAGTGTCATCGCAAACGCCGAAGGGACACGAACCACTCCTTCTATCGTCGGTTACAAAAACGATGAGCGCCTCGTTGGGGTCCCTGCCAAACGGCAAGCGGTCACCAACCCTGAGAAGACCCTCTTCTCAACCAAGCGTTTCATCGGCCGCAAGCACAGTGAGATCGCTGGCGAGACAGGCACCGTTCCCTACAAAGTTGTCGCAAATAGCAAGGGAGATGCCGTCTTTGAGGTCGATGGGAAGCAGCTCACACCCGAAGAGGTCGCGGCGCAAATCCTCACAAAGATGAAAGAGACAGCCGAGGCCTACCTTGGCGAGAGCGTCACTGAAGCAGTCATCACTGTCCCTGCCTACTTCAACGACTCGCAGCGTCAGTCAACGAAAGATGCGGGACGGATCGCTGGCCTCGATGTCAAGCGGATCATCCCCGAGCCCACTGCGGCGGCCCTGGCCTACGGTCTCGATAAGAAAGGGGATCAGAAGATCGCCGTCTTTGACCTCGGTGGAGGGACATTTGACGTCTCCATCCTAGAGGTGGGCGATTGCGTGGTCGAGGTGCTCGCGACAAATGGTGACACCCATCTCGGTGGAGATGACTTCGACACAGCGATCATCAACTTCCTTCTCGAGGAGTTCAAAAAAGAAAATGGCATCGATCTATCCCAAGATAAGATGGCTCTGCAGCGCCTTAAAGATGCCGCGGAGAAGGCCAAGATTGAGCTTTCAGGGACCACATCGACTGAGATCAACCAGCCGTTCATCACTATGGGACAAGATGGCCCGAAACACTTGAACGTGCAGCTCACACGCGCTAAGTACGAGAGTCTCACAACAGCTCTTGTTGAGCGCACTGTGGGACCGTGTGTGAATGCCCTCAAAGATTCTGGCCTGACGAAGGATCAAATCGCTGAAGTTCTCCTCGTGGGTGGTATGACACGGATGCCGCTTGTTCAGGAAAAAGTGAAAGAGATCTTCGGTCGCGAGCCCCACAAAGGGGTCAACCCCGACGAAGTGGTCGCCTCTGGTGCCGCCATCCAGGGTGGTGTCTTAAGTGGTGACGTGAAGGACGTTCTCCTTCTCGACGTCATTCCATTGACACTCGGTATCGAGACGCAAGGTGGGCGCATGACCCCCCTCGTTGAGCGCAACACCACAATCCCGACAAAGAAAACACAGGTCTTCTCAACAGCGGCCGACAACCAGCCCGCTGTGACGATCAACGTGTTGCAAGGTGAGCGCCCCATGGCCTCCGACAACAAGTCAATTGGTCGCTTTGACCTCCAGGACATTCCCCCTGCCCCTCGCGGCGTGCCGCAGATTGAGGTGAGCTTTGATGTCGATGCCAACGGGATCTTGAGTGTCTCTGCCAAAGATACAAAGACAGGGAAAGAGCAAACGATCCGCATCGAGGCAAAATCTGGTCTCTCAGACGACGAGATTGAGAAAATGGTCAAAGATGCCGAGATCAACGCTGAAGAGGACAAGAAGCGCAAGGAAGAGGCCGACGTGAAAAACGAAGCCGACGCCTTGATCTTCCGCTCTGAAAAAGCCCTCACTGACTACAAGGAGAAAATCCCTGCCAATATCTCATCTGAGATTCAAGGGAAAATCGATGCCTTGAAGACAGCGAAAGAGTCTGGTGATATCGGCTCAATGCGCACAGCGATTGACGCGTTGAACACAGCCATTCAACAGATTGGATCGTCCATGCACGGCGACCAGGCGGCTGGACCAGAAGCTGCCGCTGGGCAACAGACGCCTAAATCTGAGGAAAATCCAGATATTGAAGAGGCTGAAGTCGAAGTTGTCGACAGTGACGAAAGTTAAGCCGTTTACAAAACCTCCTAGAAGAAATTCTAGGAGGTTTTTTTATGCCTCTTCATCAGAGGTATAGTTTTTTTCCCACTCACCAATGAACGATTCAGCTTTTTCGTAGTCAACAAAAGAGGCTATTTTAAAGATGGGCAACCCTTCGTGAATGAGTGGAGTCGTATTGATCCCCACAACAATCCCCTCAATAGGGGCACAAATTTTATCGGAAAAGCCCCCACCAAAGGGATCGGCAATCGACCCAATGACCTCCCCTTCTTTAATGATTTGCCCCAAAGAGACATTGGTATGTAAAATACCGGCAGATTGGGCAATGATCCACTCCTCATCCTGAGAGAAGATGGGCTTGATCTCTTCGACAGGTTCTTTAGGCAGGCTGTCAATGGCCCTTAAGACATTGATCACCCCTTTCACTCCCAGAGTGATCGCATCCTCGTCAAAGCGCATCGCTTCACCACCCTGGTAGACTAGAAGAGGGATGTGGAGATCTTCTGTGGTTTGCCTGAGTGGATTGCCCTCTAAGGTGACATTAGTGATCACCGGGGATTGGAACGATTTTGCCAGTTGTTTCGTTTTAATATTGTTAAAATTGCAATAGACCTGAGGGAGAATGTTGTGATTTAAAGATCCCGTCTGTAGCTCAATGCAATAATCTGCCTTTTTTAGAATCTCTTGGGTAAAGGCGTGAGCAATCCTCTCACCAAATGACCCGTCGGGAGTCCCTGGAAAGCAATCGGCCAAATTGCCTCCAGATGGCAGTTGAATGGGGAAGTGAGTCAACCCGTAGACATTTAACGCTGGGACTAAAATCACAGTGCCCTTGACTCTGTTTGGATCTAACTCATTAGCCACACGGTTAACGATCTCAAGGCCATTGAGCTCGTTCCCTTTAAGAACAGAAAAAATCACCATGCACGGCCCCTTCTCCTTCCCGTGGATAACTTTCATCGGCATATAGAGTGGGGAACAAGAGTATCTTTCTGGCAGAGGGAGCGCTAAGTTAGCAACCTCTCCAGGGTGAATGGTGACATCGCAAATGTTTAATCTATCATTTTTGTTTTTCATAACGCTCTACGTTTTGGGGTCAATTTTGTCAGATCGACTGTTGATTTTCCGAAGTTCTCTTTAATAAAGAAGAGGGCCAATAAAACCCCTCCCACTCCTAGAACAATCAACGAAGAAAGAACAGTTTCATAGTTCACCAATGTGGGGTGTGTTGTAGTTTTTATTGAATCGAGAACAAGCCCAATTAAAGGGGCATTGATAGCTGATATGACAGTGATCATAGAGTTATTCAGAGCTAGGCCCACAGCGAGATACCCCTCTTTAAAATGCTCGGCAATCAATGCAAATCCCACGCTCTGCCCACTCGCTCCAATTCCTAAAAGAAAAAAGGCCCAGATCAAAGCCGTGCGATTTCTAGAGGTGACAATCACAGAAATCGCAATCAACCCCACACACGCCAAAGCGAGCATCACCCCTTTTCTGCGCTCTATGCGATCGGAGATAAATCCAGCCAACGGACATCCCGCAGCAAATCCAATCCAAGCAATCGTCAACATAAAGGAGGAAAAAATGGGACCGAATCCCTTCAACTGAAGAAAGATTTTCCCATCATTTTCTGAGAGGAATTCAATCGAAAAGTAGACAAGAGCAGAGTAAAAAGCAATCGTCCATGGGGAAAATCGAAAGACGAGCTGCTTTAAGTGCAACTTAATGCGCTCGGGCCGTCTGAGGACCACAAAAGCCCCTTGTTTCTGTGGGCACTCTTTGACAAAAAACACGATCAGCACAGTCAGACCTATTCCAAAAATGCCCAAAAAGAGAAATACATCTCTCCAAGAAATGGAGGTGCCGTGTGCGATTGCCGTGGTGGGACCTGCCGCGATCATGGGACCCAAAGTCCCAACTAGTTGAGAAAGCCCTATCAAAAGAGCGACATGACGCCTCGGCATCCACTCATAGACTGATATCAAGAGGCAGACGAATCCAAACGAGGAGCCCAAGCCGGTAAAAATTCTATAGACAAGAGCTGTTGAAAACTGCTGGGTGTATGCAAATCCTATGGCTGAAAGGGCACAAATGGCTGAGCCACAAAATAAGGACTTTTTAAGCCCATACCTGTCGGTGATAAGCCCTACGGGGATTTGCATAGCCCCGTAGATCAACAAATACATCGACGTACTTAGAATGGAAAATTTAAATGAGTTGAGCCCGAGATCCTGCATGATAGGGATCTGAAAAGTCCCAATAATTGTGCGAAGGAGGAATTCATAAAGAAAAAAAACAGCACAGATCCCCCAGACCACAAACCCTTGGAAGCTAAATTTCTGGTTACCATCGGATTGCATGGTCCCAGTGTATCACACACTATTCAATAGTGCAAAAATCATTCTACTCAGCTTTTTTCTTCCAATCTGCTACCCTCTCCCCCAAAAAAATTAAGACAGGCCATGTTATTCTTCGGATTTATTGATACCACAAAGGGAGACCCCTTCACGCTAACAGGACCTTTTTATAAGACAGATCAATACAAAATAGAAAACCATATCAATGACATCAAGGAGACGTTCATTCAATGGCTCTCCCCAGCTTATGAGTGCCTCCTTCAAACACTCATCAATAGAGGAGAGTACACCCATATTTATAAAGAGGAAAACCTCCGTATCTCTTTTTCGTATGAACCCAATGCCAAACAGATCATGTTCACAATATGCCGAGAGCGCATCTCTCAGCTAACGGTTGTAGACGATGAGGAGCTATGCCTCTCTCACAACCACCCTCACCTTCTAACCTATATTCACAACCAGTACTGGCGCATCAAGAACGATCTCAAGATATTGATCATTGGCCCTGGCATTGAGATTGTAGAAAGCAATTGCTATATGCATCAATTGCAGGAAATCTATGCGCTATGTCCCAAAGCCCACTTCACTATTTGCGACCCTTCAGAAGCGGTCAGTGGCGCTGTAGATAGGGGTCTTTCAATCGATCACTGTTCATTTGACAAGGGTGAGTTTCTCGACTTTTTCGATCTTTCAGACGATCAGTCGTTATCAATCCTGAAAATGCTCTATGAGTCGACACCAAAAATGTCTCATTACGGATGCCCCATAAAATTCCTTCCCTTGAGATTTGAAGACTTGTGCGATCCTGGCGACAACTATTTTGTGATCCTGGCGACTCGCTCACTAAGTGACAGCATGTCCAACTCACAAAGTTCGGATTACTCCTTTTTTCTCATGGTTAGAGCTATTGATTGCCTTGCCAACCATGGCACTTTATATATTGAATCTAGTGTGGAAGATCTCATTGAGACTATGCGATCAAAATTAACCACCTATTACTCCAAGAAAGGGAAACAGCTTGAGTTTGAAGTGATAGAGGCTCACCCAATGAACTGGGAAAAGGTGACAAGTACCTTAAAAGAGTTTGAACCAGACACTCCTTATGTGGTAAGGCCAATCACAGTTCAGGACAAACTAAAGATATACGACTACAATAAAACAGAGAGTATTTTAGCCATCACCGTCAGCAAAATCAAAACGTTGTCATCTCTTGAAGAGCTGCTTTTTTCTGTCGATTAACCTTTAGCGAATTTCTTCTTGATGCGCTGGAGTTCGGGTTTAATCTTATTGCGCGTTTTTTTGTCCAACCGGTCGATAAAGAGGACCCCGTTGAGGTGATCCATCTCGTGACAAAAGTTAAAGGCAAAAAAGTCCTCTAGCGTGATTTTAAACGGTTTTCCATGCTCATCTAAGGCCTCGACAACGAGCTTGCGCGGGCGTATGTTTTGTGAGTAGAGGCCGGGAATTGAGAGACACCCATCGTCGTAGCACGCCATCTCATCGGAGCGCTCTAATATCTTCGGGTTGATGTAGACTTTCACCTCGCCATCGTGCCACTTCCCCTTCTCATCCTTGTAAGGGCACTTGGTCAAAAAGATCCGGTAGTCACGCCCCACTTGGGAGGCGGCGATGCCAAGGCCATTGTGAGCATCTAGAGTCTCTTTGAGATCTTCGATAAACTGTTTCACATCGTCGTCTATCGTTTCAACGTCTTTTAAGCGGCGTCTGAGCCAGGGCGATCCGTAGTATTCTAAGTCTAAAATCATTCTATTCCTCTGCTTGCCATGTGAAGGCGGTCCAGTTTAAGTCGGTTAAAAATAGCTCTGAGTAGTCCATCACCTCTTGAAAATCGAGCTGATCGAGCTCCTCTAAGGAAGAGAGCGCATCGTCGAAGAGGACTTCATTGATGAGCTCATCTAGGGCAAAATAATGTGAGTCGCTCTCTTCGATGAGATCGGTCCGTATCACCTCTTTAGCGCGGGCGATCTCTTCAGGTGTGGGGGGATTTGTGATCATGCCACTGAGGACTTTGCGCACTATCGCAATCGCCCTCTCTTTTTCTGCCAAACTATGGGAGTAGGTGATGAGCATGAAAGCGGGCTTTGAGTAGGGGTAGATGGGGCGCTCCAATCTCACGCGCGATTCGTACGAATCACCCAATCCGAGGCGGAGCGCCTCGTAAACGCGGCGGGCAAGGACCTTGCGCACAATGGTTGAGTTGTAGGGATTGGTGCTTTTTGGAAAGGTGACTTCTGATGCAATGACGGTGAGACACTTCTCTTCGTGACCCAGTGCAAAAGTCAGCGCGGGTGGCAATGTATTGAGCTCAAGGGGAAGTAGTTGCCCAGCAAAACTCTCTTTTGGGGGAATCGAGGCGACATATTTCTCCAAATAGGGAGTGAGCTCCCCAAGGGTGATATCCCCCACAACAACCAGTGTGAAGTCGGTGGGATTGGTGAAGAGAAGGTCGATAGCAGCCATGCCCGCCATGTAGGAGAGGGCATTGCAATCAACAGGTTTAAAGAGGGAGTGATGGTTGTAGAGCTCATTGGAGAGAAAGTGATAAAATGCCGTCTCAGAGTTTTGCCCTAAAATCCGCTTGGCCTCACTCAAATTCCTCACAATCCACGCAAAGTCATTTGTCGCAAGATTGCGATCCATGAAAAGGGCGTAAAAGCGCTGAAAGAAGGCCTCTAAATGGGGCTTTGGAGCGCGCCCTGCCACAGACCTCAGCCCCATTTGAGTGGTCGGAGAGAAGGTCATATTCTTTTCTTTGAGCTCTTTTTCAAGGCTCTGACTATCTAAGCCCCCAAGCTCTAAACGGCTCAAAAGGACATTGAGTATTTTTCCATTGTTAAATAGCTCCTCGGTCAACATCGCAATTCCCCCCTCTGCGATCGCCTTAATCGACACCCCCTCTTTCAAGTGATTTGAGGGGTGAAACATCACCTGCACCCCGTTAGATAGGGTGATCAGAGTGTGCGTTTGGTGCTCCTCAATCGTTTCAACAGATCCTACTTGGGGGATACAAAGATCAAGTTGCTGGGGCGTCGACTCTTCAAAAGGTTCGATGAGCCCAGAGTAGCTCAATCCCCTAAGCTCTAGAGGGACTAAGCATTGCTCTGGCCCGACGACATAGAGATGCCAAGGAGATAGAGACCACTGTTTGGCGATATACTTGTTGAGCTCTTCAAGTGTGGTCCACTCCAACTGGTCGAGACACGCGGTGTAGAAGACCTCATCTGAGATAATCGGGGTGTCGTGAAGGAAATTATCGACAAGGTCAGCGGCTATATCGGGGTGTGTCATCACATCACACTGCTTGAGTGCTTGAGTCAAAGTCTCCCGCCACACAGATTTAAGGTGCGTCCATTCAGACTGCGTCACCCCATGCTGTTTAATCCGTTCAAACTCAAAAATCGCGGCCTCAAGAGCCTCCATCTCTTGTCCCCCAAAGGGAATTACTGTGAGCTCGTGGCCGCGCAATGTCGACGCAAAGGATGCTCCAAGGTTAATCCCCGCAGTGACATAGGGGGAGCTTTCATCTTGAGAGCGTTGGCGGAGCCGCTCAGAGAGGGCTCTCTCTCCCATTGATTCATAGAGCTTATCCCTTAAATCGCGCGTTTGATCTAAATGGTAAAGGTGGAGAAAGGTCATCGCTGTCATCGATAGATCGGGATCGATATAGGTCATGAATGCGGGCTCGTCCGAAAGAGGGATCTGGAGCTTGGGCTCGATATAAGGTTCCGTTGGCGCCTCAAGGGAGGCAAAGGCCTCTTTGATCTGCCCTAAGACCTCGTCTGCCTCAACATCCCCCACCACAATCACTCCCATCCGATCAGGACGGTAGTGCTGTTTGTAAAAGTTGCGAAGTAGTTGAGGAGTGCATGTCGAGACGATTTGTGGGCTTCCCCCCGGTGAGCGGTCGCAAAAGGAGGACCCGGCAAAAATTTGATTAAAGAGAGACTGATAGGCGCGCACCTCGGGGCTTGAGCGGACGCGGAGCTCGTCGAGGACAACCCCCCGCTCTTTCTCAATCGCCTCCTCAAGGAATAAGGCACGTCCGGCAAAGTCGGAGAGCATCCAAAGAGCCGATTGGAGGGTATTTTCATCGACTAGAGGAAAATCAAGTGAATAGAGAGTGTGCTCATACCCGGTTTCCGCATTTGTATCGGGGCCAAACTCAGCGCCTAAGGCCTCCATCTGCCGAATCACTTCGCCGTCGGCAAAATTCTCAGATCCCCTGAAGACAAGGTGTTCGACAAAGTGGGCGATCCCCCGCTCTTCCTCTCTCTCGTAAACAGAGCCCACCTTGACCGCAAGGCGGACAGAGGCGTATCCATTCGGGTGGGGGTGGCTTTTGATCGTGTAGCTCAGTCCATTTTTAAGACGTCCTTTGAGTACCGTCTCATCGACTGGAAGAGTCTCACCAAAAAGGGCGAGAGAGACACCTAAAAATAAAAAGAGCTGCTTCATGGGATTAACCTCACAATGTCGTTAAAAGTGACAAAAACAAAAAAGACAAGCAGTAAAACAACAAACGGAATGATCAACTTTTCCATCGTCTTGGCCTTGAGAGGTTTTTTTCGCACCATCTCGAGCAGAGAAAAGCAGATGTGCCCCCCGTCTAAGACAGGGATTGGCAAGAGGTTAAGGAGCCCCAGGTTGAGACTGATGGCGCCCAGCCAGAAAAGGGCCTCTTTGAGGCTGACAGAAAGAGAGGTTTGCATCACCTGGACAATGCCCACAGGGCCACTCACATACTTAGGGCTCAAAAGGCCCGTAAAGAGGGCGAGCAAGGTCGAGTAGGTCTCCTTGAACACGCTCACAAAGAGAGTGAAAGGGCCGGGATTGTAGGCCACCTTTCGGTCGGAAAATTTTGCCCCTAAGACCAACCGATTTTTCCAAAGATCGACCTCGCGCAGCGCTGCCTTTCTCTTAGTGGCATCATTGATCTTATTGATCTCAATAATTTGATCGTCTAAGAACTTCGCCTGCTCGGGGAAATCGCCAAAGCGCACGGGCTCGATGGGGGCTAAGCGGGTGAGATTGCCTACAGAGTAGGGATCATTGAGACCAATCGACTCGGCCATTGCAAAGACATCGGCCCCATCGATTCTTTCGACAAAGTCGCGATCGGCCTCTTTGTAGGGAAGGGGTTTCACATCCCCTAAACTCTCCACAATCACATTGATGTGGCGCGTTTGGAGGCGGTCGAAGATCTCGTAAACATTAGAGACGGGGAAGCCATCGACGGCGATCACCCGATCGTAAAGCTCGATGTCGGCCTCAAAGGGGAACGACCCCTCCGCCCTCGGGACGTGTTCACTGAACTCATCGTCGAGGTAGGCGTAAAAGGCCTGCACTGTCCCCGTCCGATCGAGTTGATAAGGGATAAAGGTGCGCAACTTGGGATCGCCCTGAAGGCCCACTTCGTGCTGCCAGTCGTCGATATCGCCAAGCTCCCAATCGCTCATCCGTATATCGCGCACCAAAACGCGAGGGACGCGGAGAAGGAAGGTTTGATCCCCCCTTTGAATGGTTAACATCGCCACAGGGCTATTGATGAGTTCACTCAGCTGCCTAACAGAGAAGATCAACTCCCCTTCTGCCCAAACGATGCGGTCCCCTTGCTTGAGCCCCGCCTGCAGAGCGGGTGAGCTCTCGAGTTTTTCAGTCTGGCCACTGGCGATGAGGTAGCTAGCGGGTGAGAGCATTGTGAATGCCGCCTCCTCGTCCCCCTCTTTGGGCACCGAGTAGGCAAAGGGGGATGATTTCCCCTCGTAGTAGTTGATATCCTCACCCGACACATCGAGCGTCTCCCCATTGAGAAGGGCGCCCACAATCAAGTCGCGGTAGCTATGATAGGCCTTATCGCCGACCATTTCAATCTCATCACCCGCCTCTAAGCCCGCTTTAGAAAGGGGGCTTTCGGGGTTGACCCAGCCGACAATCTTTGTCGTCTCAGAGAAGGGCTTGACGCGCCCTCCCATGGCAAAAATCAGGCAAAAGACGAGAAAAGCAAAGGCAATGTTTACGATGGGCCCAGCTAGGGCCACCTTGATCCGATCGAGCGGTTTTTTGGCAAAAAAGCCCCCTTTAATCTCGTAGGGTTCTTTCCCCTTCTCTTTTTCCATCCCCTTGATCTTGACATAGCCACCAAAGGGAATCGCCGAGACCTGCCAACGGATCCCCTTCCGATCCCACTTTAAAATAGCCGGGCCAAAGCCAATACTAAAGACCTCGACGGTCATGCCAGTGCGCAGAGCCACAATGTAGTGGCCAAGCTCGTGAATGAAGACGAGAAAGCTCAGACCTAAGATAGCGCAGATAATGGTGATTAAACTCATAAACTCCTTTCAATAGACTCGCGGGTTTCCCGATCGATAGCGACCAAAGTCTCTAAATCGGGGGATGGGTGGACAGTGTGACGGGAAAAAAGGGACTCCAGCGTTGAGCTGATTGCGCTCCATGAAATCTTCCCTTGGCGGAACTTGGTCACCAAGGCCTCATTGGCGCTGTTGAGAAAACAGGGGGCGCTCCCCTTTTGCCTAAGGGCCTCAAATGCAAGACCCAAGCAGGGAAATTTCTCGATGTCGGGGGGATGAAATGTCATACTTTGAGCCTTTTTCCAATCAATTGGCGCAACTAAGCTACCACACCGGGCGGGGGCCGTCAAGGCGTATTGAATCGGCAACTTCATATCGGGGAGGGCCACTTGAGCGATCACCGACCCGTCGGGGTACTCCACCATACTGTGGATCAAACTCTCCGGATGGATCACAACATCGATCTGATCGGCCTCAAACCCAAAGAGGTGATGAGCCTCGATCACCTCGAGCCCTTTGTTCATCAACGTCGAGCTATCGACAGTGATCTTGGCCCCCATCGACCAATTGGGGTGCTTGAGCGCTTCGTTAAGAGTGACCTTCTTTAGCTGCTCTTTGGTGTGGTTGCGGAATGGGCCACCCGAGGCCGTGAGGATCAAGCGGGAGGCTGCACTATCCCCCTGAAGGCATTGGTAGAGAGCGCAGTGCTCACTGTCGACAGGGATCAACTCCCCACCCCCCTCGTTCACAGCGGCCATGATTGGCGTCCCCGCAGCCACAAGGACCTCTTTAGTCGCCAAGGCGATCCGCTTGCCGGCAAGCGCTGCTCTGTAAGTCGGGAGAATTGCCTGAGCCGAAGCGAGAGAGACGACCACAATGTCAATCTCAGGATCCTCAACCATATCAATCAGTGGTAAAAGCCCCGACTCACTGATCAAGGCCGTTTTAGCTCCTGGCCATTGAGCCGCTTGAGATAATAGCAAATGTTTATTTGAATAAGCTGCCAACCCCCTGACTTCGTAGCCAAGGTGCCGGGCCACATCCAAAGTCGCTCGGCCAATCGACCCTGTAGATCCAAGAATAGCTATTCTCTTTCCTGTTTGCATAAAGTCATGATACTGAAGAGGTCGTGTTTTTGCCAAGGACCCTGATTGCTACTTATTCATTTTCCCTTGAATTTTTCTTTTCTCCCAGCTTGCATCGGGCATTTTACCCCCTACTTTACGAAGTATGTGGGTAAAATGCCCGCTACAATCGGAAAGAAAATCGAAAATTCCTTGGAAAATGAATAAGTAGCAATCAGGGATTCCATGAGCAAACAATTTTAACAAAGTTAATATTAACTTATATAATTACAATTAATTGCAAAAAAAATCGACTTTTATATATTATAAACACCCTAAAAAATAAGAAAAATATGTCGTAATCCATAATCCCAAAATCGTATGGGTAAGATTTGATTAATTTTTTTTGAATTCAATTATTAAATATTAAATAAAATAAATCTTAAACAATAATTTTTTATTAAATATATTTTGGAGGTTTTTATGACTTATGAATTATACGATTTAATATATCAAATTAATAGCGCCGATTATATCACTAATACTGGAAAACTTTATTTCGATATTAATAATAGCCCCAAAGAGATAGATCTCAGTTTTATATTAGATTACATTGAACAAAAATTCCCTGATGAATGTCAGTATTTTAAAAGTTTATGCATTTTAAAAGTTGATTGTATATTAGATTATCCTTCTTCTTCATCAGACTTTGCAACACGCTTGTTATTTAAGAAAAAAGTGTACCCTAACGAGGCAAAATATATTAAATTTTACTTCGAAGAATTGAGGTCCCTTTCTGATTGTTTCGATAAAGCTAGTCTCAAAAAAAATAATCAAGCAGTTAATGATATTGCTCTAAAATTCCTGAATAGACCCCAAGATGATATTGTAATAAATCATATCTCTAATTTATCAGAGGTTCTTAACTGTAATCAAGAATTTGAATATTGCAGTAACTATATTAATCAGCACCTACAACAAGGACAAGGCCAGTTTACGAAAATATACCAAATGCTAGACCCCTCATCAAAATTGAGGCTAGATCTCACATTAATCTGTATGGCCGTTAGTAATGATGACGAAATAGACGAGTATTTTAATGATTACCTTGAGAATAATCATATAGAAACCTTAAAAAAGATTGACTATAGGATTGCTAAGAGTATTGGAGCTAGCCTTGAGCCTTCTAAAAAAAAATATTTTTATCTTAACAACTACAATACTCCTGTCCTTTTCATATTAAACAACTTTCAGAAGGATTTAGATGCACTTACTCAATTTCAAAGTAGCCAAAATACATTGCAGTCTCTTAGAGACAAGACAATGAGTAACCTTAACAATATCAATGACTACTATAATTCTATGGAAGAAATTGAAGGTCAAGAGTCATTTTCTGATTCAACAGACCTCTTTCACTATCTCCTAGATAATCTGGCAATGTTTGGTAATGACGATAGGACAAGCTTGGAAATTTTGCTCAAAATCTCTAAGTTTAACCAAGAAATGTTAGATTGGGCTATAATTTACTTTGAACATGATCTTGATCGAGAAGAGCCTCCAATAATCAAGGTATCGGAAAATGGAATTGTGTCGTGCCCCTACCTAGAAAGGTATATTAATCTTAACCAGCTCAATCAAAAGCTATTTGAGCTCTACGTAGAAGAGTGTGAGGAATCCATCTCCAATACCATGAACAGGTTTGTCGAGACAATCAATATGAATCCCAATAAAAAAGATGAAAACTTTGAAGCATTTACCTCCATCTATAACAGATTGGATTTTATCCACCGTAGACTCTACCGAAAGGCCGTTATCTCTTTAGCTAAAAACTTTAATTTTTAAATATAGGTGATTTATGTCAAAAGCATTTAATTTACCATATCTCAACTATGAGTTTGTGAGTGCAGCCATTTCTAGCGCTATCCTCTCAGATGATATGCCAGACACTCTCTCGGCAAAAGCTCTATTGCTGGAAGAGAATATCTCGCATGTCGTTCAGACGATCTTAAACAATAATCCTGTTGATGGCTTCAGCCCGGATGAAGCACAACAGATCAGAGAGGCATTTCAAGCTAGATTGTTTGAGGTGTGTACCGACGCTTTAAAGTTTCTCCACTACTTTGGAAATAAAAAATTTAATCGTACTAAAGTCAAAGATTTTCAAAATAATAATTTTTCTAAAAATATAATCGCTTTATATCTATATCAACTACCTTCATATATTGATTCTTCTAGCGGCTGTTCCACTATCATTGAAATAAGAGAGATTGCTGATATACTCGAAGAGCATCTGACTAACTCAGAAGCTCATAACGAAAAACTCTTTATTTTAACTTTACTCAATGTGATCAGGCGCTCTTCATCTTATCAATCTGATGACGAGGCTCTTCGCTCATTTGCCAATACAGCTGCATATAATCAACTTTTTAACCAAATAAGAGAGGAGTATGAATCTAATAATCCTCCATTAACTGGCCTTTATAATTATCTCGATGAATCCCTACTATGCACTTTATTAGATAATATCGATGAGGACGATTTTAACATATTGTTGGAGACCGATCCCGAAGAACTCCAAAATGAGACGATTGAGAATGATTTTGTGCAAACATTGCTTTCAACACCTGCTAACAAAAAGCGTTTATTAAACTGCCTAAAAATGTACGAGATTTATTATGAAAAGTCTATGTACTGGGATTTCGATACGATAAGACAGAAAATTACATCTAATTACAATTCCCCTTACCTTTCCGTACCATTGGACAACATGTATTCAACTAACGAACTCTTTGCTGGAGGCTTTGAAAAATTACCTGAAATTATCGAAAAAGATCTAGGGTATACAGTCTCCTATGATTTCAAAGAAAATTACGATAGTCTCCTTTCTTATTTGTTGCAAGAAACCATAGATGAGCCATTGAATGAGTTACCCGATATCATCTCTGAAGAAGGTGCATTTAACGCCCTTATATCCCTTCTTGACGAAGATAAGGGAAGCTTTGACTATTATGTCCAAAACTCACCATTTCTTAAGAAAGCATTGAAAGACCAAATTCAATCTGGGAACTGGGATGCTGCCTGGATACAGTATGCCGTCAATTACTTCTCCACACACACCCATGATCCCAAGAAAAAAGTCTCTTTTATACAGAATTATCGCGATTTTAGGGAGGTCGATGAAAAGCTATGGGAAAGCCTCCAACAATCAACTCTAAGGACAATTGCTAATACTAAAGCGACACCTCGCAAATGGGTTTCAAATAACGTCCTTAGTTCCATACTGGATTAATACCCCATAGTGAACGGTAAAGTATCCAACTAGGAGCAGGGTGACAAAGAGACCCGATGTGCTCAAAGCTACCTGGTAACAGCTTAAGGTGTGGCGCGCAAGCGCCACGCTGACAAGGGCCGTGACTGTGGCAATGGCCGACCCCATAAGAATCAAACGCTCTAGGCGATAGGTGACAAGGCGCGCAATCAAGATAGGCGCTGTGAACAGAGCTAAGATCATCACCACTCCGACAGCCCGGAAACCCCCTATCGCCGTTGCCGCCACCTGCATCATCATCAAGTAGGTCGCCCCGTTGCGACTCATCCCCAATGAGCGGGAGAATCCCTCATCAAAGCTAATGAGTTTGAGCCTCTGCCCCACTAGGAAGTAGAGGGTGGTGTTGGCCCCAAAGATCCAGAGGAGGAGCTTTAAATCATGCCATGTGAGGGCTTCGGCATTCCCCATGATGATCTCAACCCCAATATGGGTGTTGCGGGTGAGAAGGGTGACGGCAATCACTCCAAGGGCAAAGAGGGTGGTGAAGATGAGCCCAATGGCGGCATCCTCTTGGACTTTAAAGAGGCGGATGAGCCCCTCGGTCAGACAGGTCGTCACAAGGGCTGTGAGGAAAGAGGCAAGGAGCAGAAGGGGGAGGTTGAGGGTTTGGTCGCCTTGGGGAAATAGGGGGCGCGCTAAGACAAAGGCCATCACAATCCCTATCAATATGGTGTGAGAGAGACTGTTGGCGAGCATGGTCATTTTCCGCACGACGAGAAAGGTTCCCACTAAGGCACACGAAATCCCAATGAGGGCAAAGGCAAAGATTTGCACCTCGTCGATCGCCAGTTCGCTAACTGGGAGTTGCCCTGTAATGAGAAGAAAGAGGCGCTTGACAAAGAGGACTAAGAAGGAAAAAAAGTGGGCGTTCCAATAGGGGTTCATAGGGGCTCTTCCTGAGGTATGGGCTGTTTGTGGGGATCGACTTTGGGGTGGCCCAGGAGGCTGGAGAGCTCCTCTTCGAGCTCGGGGGTGATGATGTGCTCCATTTCACAGGCGCTCGTGTGGACGCGCTCTTCGCTCGATCCCATCACATCAAAGAGGTAGACCTCCCAGAGGCGGTGGAGCCTCACCACGCGGGCTGCGCGTCGCTCTCCATCTTTGGTCAGGACAATCGCCCTTCCCCGCTTTTCAATGTACCCCTCGCGCGCCATCTTGAGTAAAAAGAGCTTGAGGAGGAGGGAGGATGTGGGGAAGAGGGTCCGAATTTTAGCGGTTGTGGTGCGCCCTTCATTTTTCCAGGCGAGCTTGAGGATGTTCTCTCTTAAGATGTCTGTGCGGAACTTGAGGATCCGGGCAATGCGAAAGAGGGCGCCGTTGCTGGGCGATAGAATGAGCGAGATCAGGGCAATCGTTCCAGCAACTAAGACGATGAGAGGGCCTGCAGGGAGATTCATCGGTAGGCCATCTGAGAGAAGGGCGCCAAAGTAGGCGCTAATGAGGCCAAATAGTGCGGCGAGAAGGAGCATTTTACTCAAGCTTGCCGTCCACGCCTTAGCTGCTAAGGCGGGGGCAATCAACATCCCCGACATCAAGACCACACCAACACTCCGTATGCCAATCACAATACTCAACACAAGGAGAGAGAAGCTGATAAAGTTGAGGCGGCGTATGGGGAGTCCCACTGAGCGGGAGAAGGTGGTATCAAAGCTGCTACTTAAGAGTAGGTGGTAGAAAAAAGTGACGAAGGTGAGGGTGATGAGGGCTAATGCGAGGTAGATGACGACATGCCCCTCGCGCATGGTGGCGATCTGCCCGTAGAGGAAGAGTTGGATCTGTTGGTACCACAGCGCTTTTGTCTGCTGGAGGTAGGAGACGAGCAAGATCCCCACACCGAGAAAGGCAGAAAGGACAAAGGTCATGGCGGCGTCGTCGGCCACTTTCCACGATTTCATTTTTTCAATGAGGTAGAGGCCGATGAGCGATGAGAGGGAGGCGCCCACTAAGACGCTCAGGGCGATGAGCTCTTCGCTGTAGGCAAAGAACATTGAGGTGAGCAAAACGCTGATAGCGACTCCAGGGTAGGCGGCGTGGGATAGGGCCTCTGAAAGTAGAGAGCGCCGCTTGACGAAAACGAGAACGCCAAGGAGGGAGGATGTTAAGCACATCAACATCGCCCCTAGGGTTGGGGCAAAGAGGACGACATCTGTGAAGGGGCGTAAGAAAAATCCCACCTACGCCCCCCCATGTTTTTCCTGGCTGAGGCGGACGACGTCATCAAAAAGGGTCCCTCGCTTGTCGTAGCACCGATTGAAGTTCTCTTTGGTGAAAACCTGAGCTGTCGACCCCGCGGCGATGAGGCGCTTGTTGATCATCACAACGCCATCAAAGGTCTCTTCGACGGTTGAGAGATCGTGATGGACGACGACAACGGTTTTCCCCTCGTCGCGGAGAGATTTGAAGAGGTCAAAGAGGAGTTTTTCTGTGGTGAGATCAATGCCGCAGAAGGGTTCGTCAAGTAAGTAGAGATCGGCCTCTTGAAGGAGAGCTCGGCACAAAAAAAGGCGTTGTTGCTGCCCTCCAGAGAGTTTTGAAATTTGGCGGTGGGAGAGCTCGGCAATGCCGAGGCGCTCCATGATTTTTAAGGCGGCCTCTTTGTCAGCTCGCCGGGGCCACTTTAAGGGGCCCAAACGACCATACCGCCCCATGGTCACTACCTCTAGGGCGGTGATGGGAAAGTCCCAATCGATGCACCCCCTTTGAGGGACGTAGGCAATCTTAGAGAGGGCTTTTTTATAGGGTTTTCCAAAGAAATGGATGCGCCCTGAGGTCTTTGTCTTAAGGTTGACCAGGGACTTTAAAAGGGTGCTCTTCCCCGCCCCGTTGGGACCGACAATTGCTGTGAGACTCCCCTTTTCAATGGAAAAAGAGACATCCCACAGCACCGCCCCCTCTTCGTACTGGACGGTGAGACCTTCGACATCGATCACGGGTTTCACTGCTCTTTCTCCTTTAGGTGCTCAACGATTGTTTGGGCGTTAGCGCGCACCATCTTCATGTAAGTGTCGCCATCGGAGCCCTTCGGTCCTAAGGCATCGCCATAGAGTGGATGAGTGGCAATCTGGACATCGATCCCCGAGCGTTGGCAGGAGGAGACTATCTTTTTCAAAGAGTCGCGACTCACGTTCGATTCGGGAAAAATCACAGCGATATGGCGCTCTTTGAGGTGGTCAATGATCCGCTGGATGTGGTGGGAGCTGAGCTGTCCATCGGGAGCGAGCCCTTCGGGGGCGCTGAACCGCTCTTGCCAGTTGAGCTCCCCTTGTTCGGAGAGGTAGCGCTTGGCAAAGTAGTTGAAGGCGTCGTGAGAGGTGATGAGATAGCGCCGCTCTTGAGGGAGAGACTTGATCAGTTGATCGACCGTCTCATCAAGGTGCAGCAGTTCCTTTTTGAGAGTCTCTCCTCGAGCGTGGAACAGAGAGGCCTTGTCGGGAAGGGCCTTAGAGAGGGTTGCAACAATAGGGTCGACCACCTCGATAAAAAGAGAGACATCCATCCAAATGTGGGGGTCAACGGCCCCATCGGCGTAAAGGAGGCGCTCGGGACACTTCGTTTGTAAGCTCGCACCCAGTGAGTGGCTATCGGGATGGCGGGTTAAGGCACTCGATAAAGAGGCGCCATGCTCTAGCCCTAGGCCATTGTAAAATATGAGATCGGCCGCCTGGAGTTTATCCCCATCCCCTTTGACAAGCTCATAGCTGTGGGGATCGATATCGCCGACGATGAGGTTGAGGTGGGCTATATCGTCACCCCCAACGGCGCTCACAAGGGAGCCAATCATCGCCGTCGTCGAGAGCACGCGGACTTTCCCATGGTCACTCATCCACTCAGAGAGATCATTGAATGAAGGGGTGCACGCCACTGCACAAAAAATTATGCTAAAAAAGAGAATTATGCGCCGGCTCATTAGCGCCACCTCGCCATTAGTTTATAAGGGTAAACGCCGCTAGAGCACCCCGAAGAGAACTGAAACTTCACCCCAAAAACACCGACCCGCTCAAAGGTTTTTAAGGCCACCGACTCGTCAACAGGTGGGGTCGCCTCGCGACACCGAATGCAGGGACAGTGGCGCTGGAGATCGCTGGGAGTGATGGTGGACGTGCACCCGTCAGTGAAGACAATGTGGCACCCGTTGTCATCAACAGAGAGGTTTGGCAAGGGGCGCTCCTTGGGGCTGGAGATTTTGCGCGCTAGGGCATAAAAGTGATCGCGAAGGGGTGAGTCTGTCTCAAAAAGAGAGCGCCCTTCGTCGCAGGCAGAGCCTAATTCAGGGTCGAGCGGGAGCTGGGCAAGGAGGGTAAGCGAGAGTTTTGATGAAAGGTCAATGCCCCCTCCCTCACCAAAGGGTTTTATTTCGGGGTTGTCGATCAAATAACTCATATTTTCAATCAATCCTAGTATCGGGACATCCATGCTGTGAAACATTTGCGCCCCCTTTTCCACATCGCTAAGGGCAATGCGCTGTGGGGTGGTCACAAGTAGGCTTCCGGTGAAAGGGACCACCTGTAACATTGTGAGAGGGACATCGCCCGTGCCAGGAGGAAAGTCAACTACAAGGGTGTCGAGATCGCCCCACGCGACATTTTTAAAGAGTTGTTCGATAATGCCATTGGCCACGGGGGCTCTCACGACCATCGCATCGCGTGTGAACGAAGCGACAGAGACGACGGGAAATCCCTCGGGGCAATCGGGGATGATTTCCCCCTCTTTTTCACGAGGCGCTCCCTTTTGCGGAAGCATAATCCCCTGTGAAGGGCCATAAATATCTGCGTCGAGCAGACCAACTCGGCTCCCTAATAAATGGAGTGCACGCGCTAAATTAACCGCAACAGTTGACTTACCAACACCCCCCTTTCCTGACGCAACAGCAAGTATATGCATAGCGCGATTATCGCACATGGGGACATATCTGACTATCTATTTCCAAAATTTTTGAAAAAGAAAAAAATAACTAGAAATAATAATTAAAATAAAATACTCTGGATTTTGAGAAAACAGAAACAAAATAAAATTGGTTTAAATCGCAATAATAATAATAAGACGAGAGCTTGCAATTCAATAGATTAGCAAAAATCTTTTTGACTTAAATGTCGTAATAAGGCACAAAGTGGCTTTTTTGGTGCAAGCTTTCGCTAAGAATTATTTTACAAGTTGGCAGGCAAACGAAAAAAAAGAAAAAAAGTGCGCAAAAATTTGCAAATAATTTGCACAAGATTTATATGAAAACCCTCAGAACATGAAATAAGGAAGTCAAATGAGAGCACGCCCCTTAAAATCAAGCATTTAGAGGCCGGCGACCTCAACACAACACGAAGACTTCCTTTAAAGAAATACAACAATAAGGTAGGTAACTATGAGCTTTAAGGAAAACACAAAGACATTGGCACAACTCGAAGACGTGATCGCAAAGGCTATTAAAAAAGTAGGTGGCACTAAAGAAAACGATCTGTGTAAATACATCCCTATGTCGAGCGGTGGGTATATGCACCACTTCACTCTTCGAAAGATGAAAACTAAAAAGCCCTCGGAGTTAGCCACACTTATTGAAAAATACATTATCGATGTTGAAGACCCATCGTCTGTGGCCCCTAAGCAACGCGCTCCCCGTGGATCTCGCAAGCGCCGCGATCAACTCACTTTCACAAAAGGGCAACTAGAACGACTTCTCAACATGGCCAAACTCGCTGGCGATAAAGAAATGGTCTCCTTACTTAGCCCTAAAAAATCTTTAGCAACTTGCAAAAGAGAGTTAATCCAAGCGATCCGTCACGGCATTGTCGACCAAGATCTATGGACAGCTTACGTTGAGTCCATTAACGCCTATCAGCTCATCGCTCAAGCAGCGGCCAGCGAATATGCGTCATTTTAATTTTTAATTGACTGCCCGGCACCCCTGCTGGGCACCTTTTTCCTTGATTTTTATCCTCATTCTGGTACAATAAGAGGTTCAATAAAAAACCTTATCGAGGAAAAATTCAATGTCACAACCGTCACAACCCGGATTTGGGAAAGTGCGATCGTTCCTCTGGCCGATCCACAATTTCGAGCTCAAAAAGCTCCTTCCCATGCTCTTCCTATTCTTTTTGATCCTATTTAACTACACGATTCTAAGGGACACTAAAGACACTCTTGTCGTGACCGCTCCAGGGTCAGGAGCTGAGGCGATCACCTTCTTAAAGGTTTGGGGGGTACTGCCCTTTGCCGCTGCATTCATGATCGTCTACGCTAAGATGTCAAACAGATTGAACAAAAAGGCCCTGTTCTACAGCACAGTGACCCCTTTCATTATCTTCTTTGCCCTCTTTGCGACCGTCCTTTACCCACTAAGGGATCACCTACACCCACACGCCCTTTGCGATAGACTGCAAGATACCCTTCCCGCAGGATTCCAGGGACTCATTGCCCTTTTCCGCAACTGGACTTACTCCCTATTCTACATCATGGCTGAGCTATGGGGTAGTGTCGCCCTCTCCCTCCTTTTCTGGGGATTTGCCAACGACACAACACGCCCTTCAGAAGCTAAGCGCTTCTACAGCCTCTTTGCGATGGGTGCCAACTTGTCACTCCCCGTTTCAGGGTATGTCATCATCAAATGTTCTGACATCCGCAGCCGCCTTCCAGAAGGTGTCGACGCATGGCAGGTCTCACTCAACCTCATGATGGGCTTTGTCGTCCTAGCCGGCGCTGCGATCATGGGAACTTACTGGTACATCAACCGCCACGTCCTCACCGACCCTCGCTTCTACGATCCAACAGACGTGAAGAAGAAAAAAGAGAAGCCAAAGATGTCAATCAAAGACAGCTTGAGCTACCTAGCCCGTTCAAAGTACATGGCCCTCCTTTGCTTCCTCGTCATGGCTTATGGTATCAGTATCAACCTCGTTGAAGTGACCTGGAAAAGCCAACTTAAACTCCAGTACCCGAACCCGAACGAGTACAGCGCCTTCATGGGTAAATTCTCTGCAATCACAGGGGTTGTCTCCATGTTCATGATGCTCCTCGTGGGTGGTAACGTCATCCGCCGCTTTGGCTGGGGCGTTGGAGCTCTCTGCACACCGATCATCCTCTTGGTCTCAGGTGTCAGCTTCTTTAGCTTCATCATCTTCCGCGATTCACTCGGTGGATTCATTGCCAGCATGGGAACAACACCCCTTATGCTCGCCGTGATCTTCGGTATGATCCAAAATATCATGAGTAAATCGTGTAAGTACTCACTCTTTGATCCAACAAAAGAGATGGCCTACATCCCTCTTGATCAAGAGCAAAAAGTGAAAGGTAAAGCCGCGATTGATGTCGTGGGAGCCCGACTTGGTAAGTCAGGTGGTGCCCTTATCCAACAGGGTCTCATCCTTGCCTTCGGCTCTATCGCTGTAGTCACACCTGTGATCGCCCTTCTCCTCTTTGCCATCATCGGAGGATGGATCGTCTCTGCCCTTTCACTTCACAAGAAGTACAAAGATGCGAGTGCAGAGCATGATGCCGCTCAAGCGCAAGCAGAAGCTGTCAAAGCAAAGGCCACAGAAGCCACTGCTGAGCCAGCCCCTGCCAGTTAATTCTCCTTAAACCAAGGTTGAATTAAAAAAACCCCTTCCCATCGGAAGGGGTTTTTTGTTACTCTAAAGACGTGAAGAAAAACTCGGCCACATCCCTCGTCCTTTGGTACATCCCCGCCCTGGCGGTCCAACTCATCTCCACAAAGATCACGATGGATGAGCTCGCTCCATGGTACTCCTGCCTTGTCAAAGCCCCCTGGACTCCCCCTCCCTTTGTCTTTGGCCCCGTTTGGACGCTTCTCTACATCCTCATGACATTGAGTGTATGGACGATCTACCGATCAAATGCCACCACTCCACAACAGAAAAAAGCTTACTCGCTCTACTTCACTCAGCTCGCCTTAAACGCCGCTTGGACACTCCTTTTCTTCCGCCTCCGCGAAGTGGGCCTAGCCCTAGTCGATCTTGCCCTTCTCACAGGGGTGTTGATCTACACAAATATCTACTTCTTTAAACTAAAAAGAGCAGCCGGGTGGCTGCTCATTCCATACACGCTCTGGGTGGGCTATGCCCTCACCCTCAATGTGGCTATCTGGATTCTGAATCGTTAAAGTTTGCCTCTAACTGCTGATAAATATCATGGGGCGTAGCGTTTATGAGGACCTCATTACTCATACGACTCTCAGAAAAGTCTAAAGAAAGATCCCGGACTTTATAATTACTCAACACTCTATTGAGGTTCTCTTCGTTAGTACGTGCAATATCCCTGCGAGATCCCAACCAAAGTGGGTGATGTAAGACTAATAAAAGTTCCGCCATGGCAATTTTTTTGAGGAGTAAAACCCTCTCGATTTCCGGATTTTCATCGTAATCGTACTCTGCTTGAAGTACAGAGAGGACATCTTGATCGACAATATATTTAGCCATTAAAGGGACCATGGCTTGGTAGGGATTGTCATCTGAGTGCAATTGAGCCCATTCATTCATTGGTAAATTGTCGACATCTAGTTCTAAATCTGAATTGAGAATCCCTTGCAACTCATCAACGGGTTTTTCCCGAAGGCTCTCAACAATTGAATAAAATGCCTCTCCAAGAGAGACAATCTCTCCCTCTTGCATGACAAATCTCGCGATGTCAATCACGGTAGCCCCACAATTCCAAAGCCCGTGACATAGACCAAACATGGCTAATAGTGCTACTGGGATAGCAAATGGCAGGACAGGGAGCATCAAAGTGCTTGCCGCAAGAAATCCCACAACAAACTCTGCAATCAGTGTCGACGCTACGGCTTCAATAAGGTAGACAGCTCCTAGAGCGACTTTATCAAACACTGGCTCGTATCCAGATGATCTATTTAGCTCAACAATTAGGGGATTTTGAGGAACTTGTGGGGATTCACCAAGCCAAGAGGCTCTGATCTCGCTTGGGGTAGGAAAGGGTAAAATACTGAATGCACTCATTTTGGACCTCGTTATTTGTTAATTGCGTGTAAAGATATCGCAAGCTCGTCATAAATTGCAACAGCTCTTTCAATTCAGCGGATAATGTGTTATGATTTGGAGCATGAGTACACGCGACATCAAAAAAATTCGGAATTTTTCCATCATCGCCCACATCGACCATGGCAAGTCGACCATCGCTGACCGTCTCCTCGAGTTCACGGGAGCTGTCGAACAGCGCAATATGCAAGAGCAGCTCTTAGACGATATGGATCTCGAGCGGGAGCGGGGCATCACCATCAAGGCCCACCCCGTCACGATGCACTACAAAGCCAAAGATGGAGAGGTGTATCAGTTTAACTTCATTGACACTCCAGGTCATGTCGATTTTTCCTACGAGGTCTCTCGGTCGCTATCGGCCTGCGAAGGGGCCCTTCTCGTCGTCGATGCCGCTCAAGGGGTCCAAGCGCAGACGCTCGCCAATGTCCTCCTCGCCATTGAACGGGATCTCGAGATTATCCCCGTCCTCAACAAGATCGACCTCCCCGCCGCTGAGCCCGAGCGGGTCAAAACACAGATCGAGGATGTCGTCGGCATTGACGCGTCCGAGGCGGTCCCCTGCTCAGCTAAAAGTGGTGTGGGGATTGAGGATATCTTGGAGAAAATTGTCGCCCTCATGCCCCCTCCCAAAGAGCCCGACGATGAGAGGCTCCGCGCTCTTGTCTTTGACAGCCACTACGACCCCTACAGAGGCGTGATGATTTACATTCGTGTGCTCAGCGGCGTCCTCAAAAAAGGGGATCAGATTCATCTGATGGCGACCAAAAAGAATTTCGATGTGAACGAAGTGGGGATTTTTGCTCCTGACGAAAAGCCGATTGAGTCTCTGCAGCCAGGTGAGGTGGGCTACTTAGTGGCCAACATCAAGAAAACCTCCGATGTGAAGATTGGGGACACAGTCACCCTCACTAAAAATGGGGTAAAGACTCCCCTTCCGGGCTTTCGCCTGATCAATCCCGTTGTCTTCGCCGGTATCTACCCGGTCGATAGCTCCGACTTTGAGGATCTGCGCGATGCCCTCGTCAAACTTCAGCTCAACGACTCGGCCCTCCACGTCGAGCAAGAGAGCAGCCAGGCCCTTGGCTTTGGCTTTCGGTGTGGCTTCTTAGGCCTCCTCCACCTAGAGATCATCTTTGAGCGCCTCCAGCGGGAGTTTGACCTCGCGATCATCACGACAGCGCCGAGTGTGGTCTACAAAGTCCACTTATCGAATGGGACCATAAAAGAGGTCGACAACCCCGCCCACTACCCCGACCCCGCCCACATCGAGATGATTGAGGAGCCGTGGGTTGTCTGCCACATCATGACCCCCAACGATTTCCTTGGAGCGATCATGAGCCTTGGGACCGAGAAGCGTGGCGAGCTCATCAAGACAGAAACAATGGACGAGCACCGCCTCCTCCTCACCTACCGCTTCCCCATGAATGAGGTGATCACCGACTTCAACGACAAGCTGAAATCGATCACCAAGGGGTACGCCTCCTTTGATTACGAAGTGGAGCGCTTTGAGCGGGGCGATATCATCAAGCTCGAGGTGCGGGTGAACGAAGAGCCCGTCGACGCCTTTTCCTGCCTTGTCCACCGGACTAAGGCCGAGGCGAAAGGGCGCGCCATTTGCAAAAAGCTCAAAGAGGTGATCCCGCGTCAACAATTTAAGGTGCCGATCCAAGCGGCCATTGGCGGCAAGATCATTGGAAGAGAAACCCTCTCAGCCCTCTCGAAAAACGTCACCGCCAAGTGCTACGGCGGGGATATCACCCGAAAGCGCAAACTGTTGGAAAAGCAGAAAAAAGGGAAGAAAAAAATGAAGGAAATCGGTAAAGTCACGATTCCTCAATCGGCCTTTATGGAGGTCTTAAAAGCTGAAGAGTAATTGATCGACCCCCTTTTGCTACTTCCCGACGAAACCCTACTTCAAATTTCCCTCTTTTAACGAGCTGGTCTCTCTAAGTGGTGTCAACAAAAGGTGCTACCAGCTCACAAATGATAATCACGTTTGGAAAGGGATTTATAAGAAATTTGATCTTATCAAACTCTTTCCCCAGACAGACTCTAAGTCTTATTTTATCAACGAAATTTACCCAAATACCTACAACTCTCCAGGTATTGAGTTCTTTTTTTCACTTTCATTCTACAAGGTAGAACCAATATGAAATCGAATGCGGCCCATCATTTTTAGAAAATTCTTCTGCCGTATAGAACACCCGCAAGCCAACGCCTTGCTCGAAAAGCTAGAAGAGGCAATCTTAAAAATCGAAGAGCGCCTTGCCGCCAGTCCCTCTAAAATTGCCCCAGTTCCTTTTGAACCCTACTTCCTTTATAGCTAGGCGTTGTAGCTCGACGAGCTCACATCGCCACCCGTTCCCGTCCAGTTCGTGTGGAAGAATTTGCCGCGAGGCTCATCAATCCGCTCATAAGTGTGGGCCCCAAAGTAGTCGCGCTGCGCTTGGAGTAAGTTGGCGGGGAGACGCCCTGAGCGGTACCCATCAAAGAAAGAGAGCGAGGTCGCAAAGCAGGGCGTGGGGACAGCCATCTCAGCGGCCTTGGCCACAACGCGGCGCCAGCTCGCCTCTGACTTTAAGATCTCCTTTTTGAAGAAGTCGTCGAAAAGGAGAGAGCGCAGATCGGGGTGCTTGTCGTAGGCTTTTTTGATATCGCCCAAAAACTTAGAGCGGATGATGCACCCACCGCGCCACATCAGAGCGATCGATCCGTAGTGAAGGTGCCAGTTCATATCTTCGGCCGCTGCCCGCATCAAGATGAACCCTTGGGCGTAGCTGATGATCTTTGACGCGTAAAGGGCGAGACGGACATCCTCAATAAACTGCTCCTTGTTTCCAGAAAAACTCGGAGGGGTGAAGGGGTAAAGCTTGGCGACATCTTCCCTCTCTTCTTTAATGGCTGAGAGGCACCGGGCAAAGACCGCCTCCCCAATCAACGTCACCGGCATTCCCAAATCAAGGGCGGAGATCGCCGTCCACTTCCCCGTCCCCTTCTGTCCAGCGACATCGAGGATTTTATCGACGAGGTGGCTCCCATCCTCGTCCTTTTTTGTGAATATATCGGCTGTGATCTCAATGAGGTAGCTGTCGAGCTCAGTGGTGTTCCACTTGGCAAAAATCTCGTGGAGCTCTTCGTTGGAAAGACCCAAGACTGTCTTCAATAGGTTGTACGCTTCGCAGATGAGCTGCATATCGCCATACTCGATCCCGTTGTGGACCATTTTGACGTAGTGGCCGGCGCCCCCTTCGCCCACCCAGTCGCAGCAAGGGTCTCCCTCGTCTGACTTGGCAGCAATGGTCTGGAGAATATTCTTGATCTCGGGCCACGCATCCTCGTCACCCCCAGGAAGAATCGATGGGCCGTGACGCGCTCCCTCTTCACCGCCACTGATGCCACACCCGACAAAGTGGAGCCCTTTCTCTTTGAGCATCTTGTAGCGCCGCTCGGAATCGGGGAAGTGGCTATTGCCTCCGTCAATGATGATATCGCCCGGCTCAAGGAATGGGAGACACTCCCCAATCAGAGCGTCGACGGGATCGCCCGCCTTGACCATGAACATCACCTTGCGCGGCCGCTTGAGTGTTTTAAAAAACTCCTCCAAGCTGTGGGCCCCTGTCACATCGGTCCCCTTGGCCGGCCCGTTTAAAAAGTCGTCGACTTTTGACGTGGTGCGGTTGAAAACGACCACTTTAAACCCGTTGTCATTCATGTTGAGGACTAAGTTTTGCCCCATGACGGCAAGGCCAATTAAACCAATGTCGCGATCTGCCATAATCTTCCCTTTGCTAACTTTTCTGCCCAGTATACTTGTCTAAATCGATTAGAGAAAGTATAATCCTCGCAAAAATCTGCGTCCCCGTAGCTCAGCAGGATAGAGCGATTGCCTCCTAAGCAATAGGTCGTGCGTTCGAATCGCGCCGGGGACGCTTCACTTTAGGAAACCCAAACATGACAACACAATATACTGCTATCCCAGCTATCCGAATCGAGAACCTCACTCCTTATGATCTCTACAATCTTGAATACAAGAAACCTAAACCTGATCAATCTCTCTTTACAAATAGAGAAAGAAGTCATACATATCCTCAAGACTCTTTTTTTTCTCCCAAGCAGGCTCAATTTATTCATTTCGAGTCAAACTCCCCACAAAGATCAAATAATAATAATAATAATAATAGCGAAACACCTCAGGTATTACAGTCAAAGGTAGAAAAAATTTTCAAAAAAATTAGAGATAAACTAAATTTCTAGGATTTGAAATAGCGATCGATCCCTTCGGCCACGGACCGCGCGATGCGGTCGATGTACTTGGGATCTTTGATCATGGCCCGCTCGCTGTTGTTGGTGATAAAGCCCCCTTCGATGAGCACAGCGGGCATATTGGTCTCGCGGATCACATGGAAGTTCCCCTCTTTCACACCGCGCGACTTCGCCCCTGTGTTGGCCACCATTCGGTGGAGGAGACACGTCGCCAGTTTCTTTGACGATTTGAGCCGCCACGGCTCTTTTGAGTTGTAGTAGTAGACTTCGATCCCTTTGGCCGCTTTGCTCTTGGCGGCGTTGTAGTGAATGCTGACAAAGAGGCGGCACCGGCTCTTGTTGGCGATGGCGGCCCGCTCAGCGAGGGGGATGAATTTGTCGTTTTGGCGGGTCATGCGGACGCGGTACCCCTTTTGCTCGAGGTATTTTTTGGCCAAAAGGGCCGTCTTAAGGACGGGGAGTTTTTCGTGGAGGCCGCCGCACGAGGCGCCCCGGTCCATCCCTCCGTGACCGGGGTCGATCACGATGAGTGGGGGCTGCTTGGTCCGCACCGAGGGGTTGCGCTGGGGTGGGCGGGTGGTAGCGCCCCCATGGGCTAGTCGGTCGTATTTACTACTGCACGCTGTGATGGACAGAGCCATCACGCATAGGAGTGGGAGAAGTCTTCTCATCAGTTGTCTTAATTCTTTTCCAAGGCGGCACATGCGGCAATCGCTGTTTGTGTGTCATCAAAGGCTACGGTAATGTTCGAGAACATTTGATAACTCTCATGCCCTTTTCCTGCAATCAAAACGATGTCATCCTTCGATGCCATCTGAATCGCCGATTCTATCGCTTTTTTGCGATCAACTTCAATTATATACTTATTTTTTTTCGAAAAACCCTCTTCGATCGCACGGCAAATGGTGAGGGGGTCCTCTTGGCGGGGGTTGTCGCTGGTGATGATGCTGTAGTCGGAGAGCCCCTCGGCCACGGCGCCCATCTTGGGACGTTTGGAGAGATCGCGGTTCCCTCCACACCCAAAGACAGTGATGATCTTCCCCCGTTTGACCTCTTTGAGCGCTTTGAGGACGTGCTTGAGGGCATCTTCCGTGTGGGCGTAGTCGACAAAGACATTGAGACCGAGGCGATTGGGGACGGGTTGGAGGCGCCCTTGGATGTTGGGAAAGGTCTTTAGGGCATCGGCGCACTCTTTGAGCTCAATGCCCTTTTGCAGCGCGACGCCAATGGCCCCAAGGGTGTTGGCGACGTTGAAGCGGCCGACAAGGGGTGAGACAATGGGCACTTTTTCCCCGTGGTAGTGGATCACAAACTCGGTCCGGTCGCTATGGAGGGCGATGTCGCTCGCGCGGATCTCTGCCGCGTTGTCGATGCCATAGGTGATCACCTCACAGGGGCACGCCTGGATCACCTTCTCAGCTCTCGGGTCGTCGGCGTTGATCACCGCTTTTTTATCGGGTTTGAGCCCTTTGAAGAGGAGGGCTTTGGCCGCTAAGTAGTTGTCCATCGTCTTGTGGTAGTCGAGGTGATCTTGGGAGAGATTGGTGAAGAGGGCGACGTCAAAATCTAACCCTTCGACCCGCCCCTGATCGAGGGCGTGAGAGCTCACCTCCATGACGGCGGCGCTGTAGCGCGATTCGGCAATATCATAGAGGAGTTTATTGATGGTGATCACATCGGGGGTGGTGAGCTGGGCGGGAAGGTGTTGCTTGCTGACGATGTACTCGATCGTCCCAATCAGGCCACAAAAAATCCCCGAGTCGTCCAGAAGGTGTTTAACGAGGTAGGAGCTTGTCGTCTTGCCGTTGGTCCCAGTGATTCCCGTTAAAAAGAGGCGCCGCGATGGGTCTTGGTAGTAGTTTTTCGCGAGCAAATGCTCGATGCGGTGGGGATGGGGGTGGATCACTTGGGTGACGCCGCGCAAGAAGGGGTCAAAGATGTCGGTGACGATCGCTTGCACACCGGCAAGGAGCGCCTCGGCGATGTAGCGGGAGCCATCGGTAGTCTGCCCTTTTTTGGCGATGAATAGATTCCCCGGCGAGGCGATGCGCGAGTCAGCTGTGATCCCAGTGATCACCACCTCTTTTGACCCTTTCACCGCTTTGACTGGTATCCCCTTAAGGAGCTTCTTTAACTTCACCCGTTCCATTCCTTGTAGATCTTTGCAAGCTCCCTTGTCTCCTCCATCCAATCGGCTTCATCAAGGTCTGAGCGTGGATCGCCCTTAGGATAGCCTGTTGGGTCGTCTGGCGCAACTCCTAAATAGTGCAAGGCGCGCGTGGCGATTGCCTTAAACGCAGGGGCGGCACATTTCCCCCCGTAGTGGGTCCGCCCGATCCCCGGCAAGTAGCGATAAACGGGATCGTCGATCCCGACAACTAAGACAAAACGGGGCTTATTTGCCGGGGCAAATCCGACAAAACAGGAGAAGTGGCGCTTTTTGTTGTACCCCCCTTTGTCGAGTTTTTCCGCGGTTGAGGTCTTTCCCGCCTCGGTGTAGCCATAGATGTCGGCGCGGAAGGCCGATCCCCCTGGCTTTGTGGCGTACTTGGTGCTCCCAACGATCCGCTCGGCGACCGACGCTGGGAGGACGCGGCGGGGAGCAGGATGGGGAGGTGTGATCTCTTCCCCCTCTTTGACAATCTTTCGGATCAAGGTGGGCTGCACCAAGTGGCCCCGATTGGCAAGGACCGACCACGCCCTGAGCAGTTGGATCGCGTTGACCTGAAGGTTGTACCCCATCATGAGTGAGTAAGGGGTGGGCCCCGACCACTGAAGGAGTCCACTCGCATATTTTTTGCCTGGGGTGGGGATGAAACCGGGGCTTTCGGCTGGGAGCTCGATTCCTGTTTTTTCCCCGAGTCCATAGATCGAGGTGAGTTTCTCCCGGTACCAGTTGGGCCCTAATCTCTCGATCAACTTGACGACGAGCTCGGAGAGGTAGACGTTGGAGCTTTTCTGGATCGCCATGTCCATGTTGAGATAAGTGTGGAGACGGACATCTTTGAGTTCCTTTGAGCGCCCGGGGAAGAAGCGGCGGTCGGTCCGGATCATCTCATCGGGGTCAAAAAGGGGGGGCTCTCCCCGTTTTTTAAACTCCTCGTTGGCAAGTAACATGATGCTCATTGTGAGGGGCTTTAGAGTTGAGCCGGGCTCTAAGCAGTCGGTGATCCCCTTCACCTTCGTTTCATTGACGAGACTTGGGTCGTTATAATAGGTGCGGTACTCGGCAGGGCGGAAAAAGGGGACCTGAGCCATGGCCAGAATCGCCCCATCCTCGGGATCCATCAAGATCGCATATCCCCCCTTGGCGCCACTCTTGATCACCGCCTCTTCAATCCCCTCTTCGGCAATCGCCTGGAGATAAGGGTTGATCGTGAGGTGGATGTCGGCCCCATCGACGGGCTCCTCTAAGACAATCCCTGTGTCGAGGGGGTGGCGTGGAGAGCGGAGTAAGAGACTTTTCCCATTTTTCCCTTTAAGGAGATCATCAAAGAGCATCTCAAGTCCCCCCGTCGGGAGCCACTCCCCTGTTTTGTGATCCCTCTCATCACACACCGTGTGGAGAACCTGGCCAAGCTGCTTGTCAAAGGGGTAGGAGCGCTTGTAATCTTGGATGAAGTAGATCGCATTTTTTGGGATGCGGTTGAGGCGGGCAAAAGGGTGCCACCACGTTTCGATCTCTTTTTTCTTTTCGGGATCGAGCCACATCATCAACTTGCGCGAGCGACTTTTGCGGCTTAAGTGACTATTGATCACGGGAGAGGGAACGGCAATGAGCTCGGAGAGTTTAAGACCAATCTCCTCCTTAAAGCCCCCCTTGATCGCCATTGGGTCGGCGTAGAGGTGGAACTTGACCACATCAGTGACGTAGGGGGTGTCGCGGGCGGGGTGACCCTTTTTAATCTGTGTATTGCCAAAGAAGCGCCCCCGCTTAGCGGGGAGAGTGACGAGGAGCTCGTGCTGCCCTTTGGCGATGCGGGCCCATTTGGCCCCTTCGATGATTTGAATTTGATAAAAGCGGACAATGAGGAGTGAGAAAAGGGTGAGAAGGGCGAGGCTGATCGTTGCGAGGCGGTTTCGCGGTTTCATTCACATCTACTGGTGAGCCCCAATAACAAGGGGTGGCTTAAACCAACTTTGAGACCCAGCTTTATCTACAGGCTGAGGCCCATCTATCTCCAATGCCCCCTCCTTGAGGCAGACTACTTGGCTGATGAAGGGGTGTTTGAGGTGGCTGTACTCCTGTTGCCTCAAAAGCTCTAGAAGCGTTTCGGGGTTTTCAAAGGCGTCAACTGTGTACTGGAGACGGGTGTTTTCCTCATTGATCGCTCTGAGCTCAGAGCGCAAAGCGGGAATTTCTAAACGGGCCGCCGTGACCGAGTTTTGCTTCTCGAGCGTCTTAGTGAAAAGAAAGACACAAAGAACCATGAGTGCAAACGACTTGATCAAGGTGCCCCGTTTCATCGCTTCTCTCCAAAGCGGAGCTTGGCGCTGCGCGATCTCGAGTTGCTCTTGATCTCTTTTTGCGAAGGGGCAATCGGCTTCTTGGTCAATAGTTTCAAGATAGGCTCGGCAACTTTCATCCCCTGCATATCCCTTTCTGGCGAGGCGGCCTCTTTAAAGACCGTTTTCACAATCCGATCTTCTAGAGAGTGGAAGGTGAGCACACCGATGCGCCCCTTTTGACTTAAAAATGTGATCGCTTTGCGGATCCCCTCTTCGACCGACTCGAGTTCACGGTTGACGACGATGCGCAGTGCTTGGAAAACGAGGGTGGCGGGGTGAATTTTGCGCCGCTTGCCGCGGAAAGCCGATAAGATGATGTCGGAGAGTTCTTTGGTCGTTTCGATCGTCTTTTTCTTGCGCGCTTCGACGATCGCTTTAGCGTAGGCGCGCCAGCGGGTGTCTTCGCCGAGATCGCGGAAGATGCTACCTAGTTCTTTTTCACTGAAGCGATTGACGATCTCTTTGGCAGAGAGTTTGAGGTCGGGATCCATCCGCATATCGAGTGGACCCTCTTTTTGGAAGCTAAAGCCTCGCTCTGACTGATCAAGCTGCATCGATGACACTCCTAGGTCAAAAAAAAACCATCGACCGTTTGGACATTGTGCTTCTTAAGCACACTATCGAGTTCATTAAAGTTCGCCCTCTCGAAGAGAACTTTGCCCTCAAAATCCTTGAGGGTGCGTTTGGCTATGTCGAGGGCTGATGGGTCCCGATCGAGGGCGATATAGAGCTTTATTTCGGGATGGGCAGACAAAATGGCGTGGGCATGGCCCCCGGCACCCGTTGTCCCATCGACAAACACATTTAACGATGAATCTGCGAAATAGCTCAAACACTCATCGACCATAATAGGGACGTGATCAGAGGTTGATGGGCTCTTCTTGTGGTTCATCTTCTTTCTCATCTAGGAGTGAGAACGCCTCATCGAGCAGGGTCGTGAGGAGTTTTTGGGGATCCTTTCCACCGAGGAAAGCATCGAGCTCACTCTCGTATTTAACTTTAGGCCAGATCTCAATCTTGTTGAGGACTCCGGCGATCACGACCTCCCCTTCGATGCCGACGGCCCCCTTCAAAATGGAGGGGATCAGAAGGCGTCCCACCTTATCACACGTCGTGGTGTGGAGGGTGGAGAAGAAAATCGTGAAAAACTTTTGCAGTTTGGCATCGTGTTGCTTTTTGCGGAAACGCTCGACGATCTTGTCGATATCGCTCTTGCGGTAGATCGTCAAACACCCCCCAAGCCCTAGGGCGAGGGTGAACTCGAGCTGGCCATTTTCAATCAAGCCGTAGCGCAAGTGCTGTGGCAGCACAAAGCGATTTTTCTCATCGACTTTGGCGACACTTGATCCGCTAAAAAAGAACTCACTCATACCATTTCCCACTCATTCCCACATCCTATAACTGAAAGAAAAAATGAGCAAGAATTTTCGGAGTTTTTTTTTCAATTCCAAAAAGGGAAATTCGATGAATCCCCTCTTTGTCAAAGATTTAAGCTTACCGAAAACACTCTTAAAGGGCCAGTGGGAAATTGTGGAAAATCTCCATTTCCCCCAAAATATTCAAAATTGTTCTATATATTGCTGCATGGAACCAAAAACAATCGATGACCTAGGGATTGAGATATCGCAGCGCTACGCGCTCGATATTGCCGAGTACGAGAAGGGGTATTACGACGAGGCCCCCCGCGTTTCCCAGCAGATGCAAGTCGACGTCACGGAGACCTACTACCCCTCCCACGTCGACGCGATGCTCGGTGGCGACCTTAAGAATCACCCATTCCCTGACTTTTATCCCCCGATGAACTATACTATTCAGAGACAGAGGACCTTCACCCACCAGCTCCTCCCCTCTCTCGGCTCCGACGAGATGCTCGAGACCCAGATTGAGCGGATCAAATCGACCGTTTCGACCGACGAAGAGGGCGTTAAGGGAAAAGGGTGGGAACAGGTGGCAAATTTTGACGAAGAGGCCAAAGAGGCCAAAACTCTCGTCAAATTTCTCCATCTTATCCAGTCCTTTGATCGGATTCTAAAAGAGATACACGCTGGGCGGAACCAGTACCAGAGAGGCTAGGTCATGAGCGACAAAAACTGGAAAGAGCTACTGGGCATCGACTCAGATAAGGTGGAAGACATCCGCTTTGTCGGCTATGCCTACATCAAAGAGGGGCAGTACGAGACGGCCCTTTCCTTCTTTGAGGCCCTCGTTGTCCTCAATCCCACCTCGGCCTACGATTTGCAAACACTCGGCGCTCTCTACCTCCAAACGGGGGATAACATGGCGGCTCTTAACTACCTCGACCGCGCCCTCAAGGTTGACAGCGAGCACCTCCCCACCTTGCTCAACCGCGCCAAGGCCCTTTTCACCTTGGGGTATGCCCCACAGGCTATTGCCCAGGCCAGGGCCTTGACCGAAGCCCCCGATCAATCGATTGCCAATAGCGCCGAAGCGCTCCTTCTCGCCTACACCTAGTTTTATACTCAACGTTCTCTTCCTGTGGGGACCACTATTCTTTGCCCTTTTGACTCTTGGAGTGAGAGTCCCTCGCACAACTAAATAATCTTGATTTCTTGCGCAAGAATTTGCGCTCCACGGCTCAAAAGAGCAAAAGGAAATCGCCCCCGCAGAAGGAACAGGCGTGTTTTAACACGAAGGGCGACGAGGAGGTGATTTAGTGCAGCTATTTTGAGCCCCCCTGTGATAAAAATACATGTTACCAACCACCCTGAATGCCTCCCCTTTTTCTGTTCATACTTACCTCTTGCCTACTCAATGACTTAAGGGTCTCACCTACTTTTTGAGCGACAATTTCCTTGCAGCCATTAGCCAGACAATGTTAGATTCTTGGCGAAATGAGGCCCCGGTGTCTCTGTGGAAAGATTGTTCACAACTTTGGATTAAGGTTTATGCTCGCAGAAAAAAAACAAGATTGTTGGTCCCAGTTTCTCGCCTATATTGAAGAGCGTTGCTCTGCTGCCGAATACAGCAACTGGCTCGCCCCTGTTAAGGTGGTCAGCGAAAGTGCCAAGGCGATCACTCTCGAGGTGCCCAACATCTTCGTCCAAGAGTATATCCTCAGCAACTACAAGCGCGACCTCAAGGCTTTTCTCCCTTTAAAAGACAATGGCGACCTCGCTCTTAGCTTTGTCATCGCCACCCCTATCAAGCCCAAAGAGATCGCCCCCGCGCCGGCCAAAGCGAATGACACCTTCACCGCAAAGCTCAACGCGGGCTACACCTTCCCCAAATTCATCGAAGGCCCCTCAAACCAGTTTGTCAAATCAGCGGCCATGGGCGTCGCCCGCCGTCCCGGCACCTCCTACAACCCCCTCTTCATTCACGGGGGCGTAGGTCTTGGAAAAACGCACCTTCTGCACGCCATCGGCCACCACATTGACAAACACCACCCGTCGCTCAAGATCCAGTGCATCACAACCGAGGCGTTTGTCAACGACCTCGTCGAGCACTTGCGCAACAAGTCGATCGACAAGATGAAGCGCTACTATCGCAATCTCGACGTTCTCTTAGTTGACGACATCCAATTTTTGCAATCGCGCCTTAACTTTGAAGAGGAGTTCTGCAACACCTTTGAGGCCCTCATTAACCAAAACAAACAGATCGTGATCACAAGTGATAAGCCGCCGAGCGAGCTCAAACTCTCCGAGCGAATGACCGCCCGCATGGAGTGGGGCTTAGTGGCCCACCTCGGCATGCCCGATCTCGAGACGCGCGTGGCTATCCTCCAACACAAGGCCGAGCAAAAGGGACTCAAGCTCCCCAACAAAGTCGCCTTTTTTATCGCCGAGCACATCAATAACAACGTGCGCCAGCTCGAAGGGGCGATCAACCGCCTCACCGCCACGACACAACTCATGCACCTCGACATCACTGAAGAGGTTGCCGAGAAGACCCTCTCCGAGATGTTCCAATACACATCTCACAAACAAGTGAGCGTCGAGGGAGTCCTCAAGTCGGTCGCAGCCCTCTTTAACGTCCGCGTCAGCGACCTCCGCGGCAGCTCCCGCACCAAGGAGATTGCCCTCCCCCGCCAGATCGCCATGTACCTGGCCAAGGAGCTCATCAACGAGTCCCTCATGAAGATCGCCAGCTCCTTCGGCGGCAAAACCCACTCGACCCTACTCCACGCGTGGAAGAAAGTGGCCCGCCTCCTTGAGAGCGACGAGACCCTCCGCCGTCGCGTTCAGATGGCCCGCCGCAACATCGAAGCGTAAACTTATTTACCGTTGACACAAATCTCATCTGTTCTTAATAATTCCATCAAAAAGGATAGTTATGTTTATTTCGAGTTTGAGTCAGATCGACGATATCATATATGAAAACCTTAGCTGGAACCCCCTCTTTCTTATCGCTGATCTGTTCAGACTAATTGTTGGATACATCAGCACGTGCGTGGACAGTATTCTGTCTTGCTTTAGATGGGAAACCATCAGCCCAGTTATAATAGAAAAAACCCCCAATGATAACATCTTTATAGAGCAAACGGATCCTCCTGTGGAGGTCGAAGAAGTAAACTCGGCACTTATTCTTTCAAGGGAAGACGATTCGATCACGGATCCTCCTGTGGAAGTCGAAGAGATAAACCCGGCACTTATTCCTCCAAGCGAAGACAATTTGATCAACAAGATATTACCAGACGAGATGCTCAACCACATCTTTAGCTTTCTCAATCAACGCGAACTCAATGGCGTTTGTAAACAATGGAATGGAATCATCGTCGAAAATGGCAATAACTCGTTGCGAACTGAGAAGGAGGCGGTCATCGAACACTTAGAGTCTCTTCTCTTATCGGAAAAAAACTTGGCAAGACTTGAAGAGCTCAAGAATTTGGTTGGAAACGAACAGAGTTCCTTTTCTGAAATTGATGAGGCAAAAAGGCACTTTGAGGCAATGCTCAAGCTCATTGTTTTCAACCTCAGTGAAGATCAATTTGAAAAGCTGGAAGATGCCCTACCCTTGGTCAATCAAGCTCTTACGGAGGCTAGAATTATCTTTGATCACATCGACAATATAATTAGTGATCAAACAAGAATCTGGTGTGTTACCAGAAGGCTTATCAACTATCTACTCAACCCTCCCCTTGATAGACTTTTAGACCTTACAACGGTCTGGCAAATTTTTACAGGTTTGCCACCCGGCTTCAATATTTTATTCATTACAAAGTATATAGAAAAACATCCTCATCATGATTCATTTGATCTTGAGGAATTATTCAAACTCATTGCTTCAATCGATGAAAAAATAGAAAGAGAACTTATTGCTACAAGTACTGTCGAGACCCTCTCTCTATACAATAGAGCCTCCTTTTCGGAAATATTCACTCTCGCCTTTCACCTTAATGATGAATCTGTTGCACAAATGATTTTAAAAAATCATCTCAATTATTCCGACAATACGACCTCTACAGATGTCATTCAGTATTGCAATAATAGCCCCTTAACCACAGACCTAATAGATGTTGTAGCCATTTTCTATATTAAGGGCATTATCGACACAAGTGATATACGCACTATCCAAGAGCATGAAATTGATGATTGGACAATCTCTATATTGGAAATGTTAATTGAATTTTTCAATTCTGAATCTCCTCAAAATATTGATAGTTCCATAACGCTTCATATTCCTAGGGCTCTTAAAGACTTTGATGATGATGTTAAAAAGGATTATCTTATAAAATTCTTGGATAAAACCAATTATCCAGAACTACCTCAAGTCAATGAGTTCCTTAAATTAGCACGTTATTTAAGAAACCCTAAACAACGCGTACATTATGAGATCTATGTGATATTAATGTCGCTGAACCGATTTTTTATTTCATCAAAAAAGGGTACAACACATTTCTTAAGGATGAAAGACCACTACGACGCTGCCTATCGCCCTCAGATAGAGGCTGGGCTTAATTACATGGATGTGGTGAGTAATTACGATCTTCACAACTTAAGCAGTATCCTGCTTAACGATCCTGAGTTGATAGGAAAAGATGCATAGCGTAGAGGCGTTTAGGGAAAATAGCGATCTCTCCTCGCGGCTCGATCACTAAGACCACTTTGCGGGGGAAATCGTCCTCTTTTAAGCGGACGGTGGGGCGCTGCAAGATCTCTCCGCACGCTTTAGCTAGGGCGGGCACGGTGTTTTTCTTCTGAAAGGGACCCCCATCGTAGGCAATCACGTCGGGCCACTCCCATTTAAGGCGGTCGAGCTGCAGAGCAATGAAAGAGGCGAGAAGATCGATCAGAGGGAGGTCGCTCCCCTTCCAAAAGCGGCTGATTAGGTCTAGGGCGGGCCCTTCGGGCTCAAAGAGGGCTGCTCTGCGGTGAAAGATCGAGGGGCGCTTGCGGCAGGGGCGGCAAAGGGCCTCTTGGCTTTCGCGAAAGCACTTGAGACAGCGCCCGGTAGGGGGCAAGAGCTCGAGGAGATCCAAACACTCAGGGCAGAGGCGGTGGCCTGGGCTCTGGCAATGGAGACAGAGCCTCGGGAAGATCCGGTCGAGGATCACTTGAGGGCAAATTTGGGCTCGTCTAATGTTCCCCTCACCGTTAAGAGAAAGGGCTGCGTCAATCTGAGCAGCACAAACTGTTTCATACGAATGTTTATGTCGATATCCCCTTTGAGGTCGATGGTGGAGGGGCGCCTTTTTGAGAGGGTGAAGCGGGAGCGCCGCCCTTCGGAGTAGCACTCCTTGAGCTCGTCAAATTGGATCTTCCCGTTGGCAATGTGGAAGAGCATGGCCCCCTCGATGGGGACTAAGATGGCGGCGTCAAGGCCAATGCGCCCGAGGATTTCGATGGGGATGTCGAGGAAGTTGTTGGACCGTTTGAAGGTGTTGACGAAGATGAGCTCTCCATCGCCGGTGAATGAGTTGAGGTCGACGGTATTCCCTTCGACGTTATCGATAGCGAGGCCGCGGATGGTGAAGGGCTTGATGCGCCCTTTGTGCCCACCCACTTGGGTCATGAGGGAGGGGCGGAACTCTTCAAGGAGGATACGGGGGATATTGAGGAACCACTCCCCGTCGCGCCGCTTGAGGTGGATGTTGGGAATAGTGAGGTGGAGCGCCTCGTCGGAGATGCAAAAGTCGCCGAGGTCAATCTGGCTTTTAGTGATGTAGAGGGTCGAGAGGAGGGTCTTGAATTGGTGGTTTTTGAGCTCAAAGTTGCGCCCTTTGAGGTACCCCTTAAAGTAGGATTGGGAGAGGCGGTCTTTAAAGAGGATGAGATCACCCGAGAGTTCGTACCCCCTTCCGATGTCAAACTGGGCAAAGCTCTCGGCCGACCCTTCGGGGAGGATGTCGCGCAAGCGGTAACCGTCGATGTGGACTTGCCCCGAGAGCATCACAAGGCCGGGGTGGTCGACTTTGGGGTTGGCAAGGAGGTTGACGCTCACGCCGTAAAGCCCCCCTTTCACCCGCTCGATATGCCACCCGCCGCCTGCGAGCAGGCGCCCTTCGATCTCTCCCGACTCGCCAATGGGGTTGGCAAGGCGCACGAGAATGCGCTTGTCCTCGCCGAGGTGAGTGAGGGCGTCGTACTTGAAGGGGCGGCGCTCCCAGTGCCCCCGCCCCAAGATGTGGAGCTCACGGTTTGAGGTGTAGCTGAGGTGGGTCTCAAAGAGCTCGACCTGCTCATTACCCGCCTTAAAGACGAGCTCCCCGAAGTCGCCATCGAGATGGATGAATCCACTTTCGCCACTGATTGTCCCCCGCAGTTGGACGCGCTCGTTGGCGAGCGTTGGGAGCATCTCCTCACAAGAAAAGCGCTCTAGAAGGGTGTGGAGCGAGCCTCTCGAGAGGTTAGCTAGAATCCCTCTCACTTCCCAGTTGGTCTCAGACAGCTCAACCTGCTTCACTTCGACGCTTTCCCCCATCACATCTAAACTCATATCGCTCAAAGTGACCCCACTCTCTGCGGAGATGAGGACGTGGGCAGGCTTGAGGCTTTTCGCTTGAATAGCGCCGTAGGTGGCGCTAAGGTCAAAGCGCCCTTGGATGGAGGGGGCAAAGAAGGAGGGGGCAAAGTTAGCGAGGAGGGTGCCGTTTGAGGTGATGTCGACATCCCCTTTTTTCAAAGAGAGGGTTTGGATGGGGAGGGAAAGTAAAGAGCGCGCTAAGTCAAACTCTCCCCCCTTAGCCTCGATGTGGGCGCTCGGGTGGTGGTAGTTGACCGCGCCGACGTGGTAGGCCCCTTTGTCGCGAAGGACTGAGGCTTTCAGGGTATGAGAGCCCATGGTGAGCTCCTCTAAATTGTAGCAACGCCCCTCTTTGCTCAGCTTAAATGTGAGGGCCCCTTCGCCGAGTTTGCCCACTTTGAGATGGGGTGAGGTGGCGGTGAGATTGAAGTGATCCCGATCGAGATCAAAGGCGATCGCCATCATCCCCTCAATGTCGTGATCGAGATTGAGCCGCTCTAAAAGGGGGTGAATTTGGCGGTGCAGCGTGCTCAAATTAATGTTCAGATCGCATAGAAGACGGCTTAAGCCTGTCTCGGTCAGTTGGCACGATTGAAGGGCAATGGGCTCGGAGAAAAAATGGGAGTGCTCGGCATCGAGGTTGAGGGTGATCTCTTCGCCAATTTGGCTCGCCCCACGAAAGCGCATCAATTCGTAGGTCTTGCTATCAAACCGCACATCGAAGTTAATCTGTGAGTGATCCCCCATGGTGTAGATGAGGTTGGGGCTATCTAAATCAAATTGCACTGTCTGAAAAAGATCGACTTGTCCCGTCACTTTCTCTAAGGCGATCCGCTCTTTACGACTATCGTAGGTGAGATGCCCTTTGATCTGCTCCAAATGGGCAAAGGGGCTCAACGGGTAGCGCCCCGAGTTGATATTGAGATTGAGAGTCCACTCGGGTGTTATGAAATCTGAGACTAAGTGGAAAACTTCCCCTTCGCCCTCGACGGTAAACTCGATCTCATCCAAAGGGAGATCAAACTGCTGGAGGAATTTGGGGCCCGAATCCCCTTTTGAGATGACGCTATTTGCCACAATTTCCAAGTGGACATCCTCTTCAAAAGTGAGGTGCCCAGTGAATGTGAGGGTGTCGAAATGGGCTTGGATCTCGTTGACATGGACCTTGGGACCGACAATGTTGAGCTCTCCTGTGAAGGTGTCAAAGTGGAGATCGGGGTCAAAAACGTGGACGTTGTCGGCGTGAAAGTGGCCCCGTCCCACAAGCTCTTTGCTCTCAAGTGAGAGGGAAAACGCGAGCGGCTCAAGTGGTGTGATCGCCGTCTCAAACGAGGGAGTTGTCACATTCAAACCTTCAGCTGTGACTTGGAACTGAAGAGCGCTCTCATCGAGAACCCCCTCAATGTCGATAAGTCCTTTTAGGTGAAGATCGGGATCAAACTCTTTCACAAGGGGGGCGTAGAGGGTGTGGTCAAACTGGGTGAGACGGAACCACCCATCGCTCCCCTTCCCCTTGATCGCGGTGATGTCCCCTTCGCAAAGGGCTTCGCCATATCCCACTTTAAAACTTGCGCGGAGTTTGTCTGTTTTGACAATCCCCTGAGCGTCGATCGCATACGTTTCTTGAGGAAGATCGCGCAAAAGGGAATGGGCTATGTAGGGGTGCAATGTGGAGAGAGAGAGGTCCCCGCGAGCTGTGTAAAAAAGGCGGTCGATGGGGCCTGAAAGATCACAAAAAAGGTGCGTGGCCCCCTGATTGGCGACAATTTTTGAGGGGCGGAGTTCTCCTCTGTCAAGGTAGAGAGTCCCACTTGAGGTGATGGCGTCGACACCCCCCTTAAACGTGAGGAGTCCCTGACTCTTGTGCATCCAATCATCGAGACTCACCTCTCCATTCATCTCCATTTTGTCAAAATCAGCGCTCAACGTAGGAAAGTGGAGATCCTCCCCGACTAAGCTCACATCGCACAGATTTTTTGCACCAAGTTTGAGATGGATGCCTCCGTTGATCACCCCATTGCCACCCCGAAAATAATCGAGATGAGGGTAGGGTAAAAAATCAAGAGCTAGTAGGAGATCACAGAGCGCAGCTCTCTCTAAAGTGACATGAGTGTTGAGAAGACTAAGCCCGCGCCCCTCACCTGAAAAGGCGAGAACCTCCTGTTGAGACAGGGAGAGATTCCCTTCGAAAAAATGGAAAAAATCTTTGGTCATGAGCCCCTTTGTGACCAAGGTGAAAGGTTGTGTCACAGATTGGCGGGTGAGAAGGCCCTTGAGCTCTAAGGCGGGGGCCGTGTCTTGTTGGAAAGTGACTGTCCCCTCAATGTCGGTCAAAACGTAGGGGACCTGTGTCAACGGCTCATCGAGTGTCAAGCGGAGTTTGGACATCTCAAAAAGACCGAGAACATGTTGCCACCACGGCATGGCATCTTCACGCGCTTTGTACGATCCCTTCCAGTTCAACATCGCAAGATCCATCGTCACACCCTGAGAAGAGGTGACGATCAAATCGTCCAACTTCACATCACCAGTCACCATCTCGAGCTCAGTGTCAAAGACAAACTGCAAGTCCCCTTCGATAGTGCCGCTGTCGATGTGAATGTGGGAGCGCTCAAAGAGATCGAGCGACTCGATCAGGTCGTTGAGCCAACAAAGATCAATCCGATCGACGTGGATCGCCACATCGAGGGCTTTCCCCTTCGTGGCGCAGTCGGCGCGGAGGATGGGCCCTTCCACTTTTTGCCGCGAGGAGGAGAGAAAAAACGTCCCCAAATCGTCGATGGATTGAGACTTTTTAAAGGAAAAAAAGGCGTGGTGATCGCCAAGGTGGAGCGCCCCATCTTCAATCGAGTAGCGCAGAGAGCTCGGCCGCGATTTAGCCATCCGTTTAAGGCGGATAAAGTGGGAAATTCCTCGCCCATTGCCACATGTGATCTCGGGTCGCGAGATGGCGAGGAGGGGGCCACCCCTTAACTCCAAGGCGACGCTATCGATGTGGCAGGAAAACCCTTTGCGAATAGAGAGGTCGTTGAGGCCAATCTTCGAGGGAGAGAGTGAGAGCGATCCGTAGTCGACGTCCCACTTAAGGGCGCCTGGGCAGTAAATGTTGAGACCCACTTTTAGCCCGAAACAGATCAAACGGTGGTGGCACAGCACAATGAGTGAAGCGAGAAGAAGGGGGATGGCCCATCGGAAAATTTTCTTCACAAAGGGTCTTTTTTTCATAAGAGTTTTTTGATAGGTTTTAGAGGAGTATACCATGGGGCACTATGCTGCGCAAACTCATTAGCTCGGAAAGATTGAAAAAGTTCCGTCCTCTGTTTAAGAGCTTGGACACCTTCCTTTATGAGGTGGGTGACGAAACGCGCTCAGGTCCAAGCATCCGCGATAGTGTCGATCAAAAGCGGTGGATGATCCTGGTCGTCTTGGCCCTTTTGCCCTGCACCCTCATGGCTGTTTGGAACACGGGCGTGCAAACCCTCGTCTTTGGATCGGGCAACGCCGCCCTCATGAGTCAGTATGTCACAGCGTCGGGAAGTCTCTCGGGGTATTTTTCTTTTTGCGCCCCCTACATCTGGCCAATTATCGGCGAGGGCCTCCTAGCCTTTCTCCCCGTTCTCTTCATTTCCTATTTAGTGGGGGGGATTGTCGAAGTGATTTTTGCCGTGGTGCGCGGTCACGAGGTGAGTGAGGGCTTTTTAGTCTCGGGGATCCTTTTTGCCTTGATTCTCCCTCCCACTATCCCCTACTGGCTCGTCGCCCTCGGCGTGGCGAGTGGGATCTTTTTGAGCAAAGAGCTCTTTGGCGGCAGTGGGATGAATATCCTCAACCCCGCTTTGACATGTCGGTGCCTTCTTTACTTTGCCTACCCCACCAAAATGGCGGGAGAGATCTGGGTCGGCACAAACCCCACAACGATCCGCGACTCTCTCTTTGCCATGAATCAAGGGGTCCCCCCTGTCGATGGGGTGACGCAAGCGAGTCCACTCGGGCTCTTTAATATCCCCTTTGACGTCAAACGGATCCACATCGATGCCATCGCCACCTTCTTTACCGAAAAAGTGAGAACGCTCGATGTGATCAAAGAGCAGTTTCTCAAATGGAGCCAAGCTGTCGACCCCACTGCCATTTGGGGCGATCTCACCTTGGCTCAAATCAAAGAGTTTGTCACGGCTGGGCGCGATGTTGGAGGGCTAGGTCTATCTCCCGAAAGCTTCACCCAAGCCTTCCGCTTTGTGCAGCTAAAATTTGGTTCAGGGGTCCTCACCGATGGCAACTTCTTCCTCGGCAATCGGATTGGCTCAATGGGAGAGACCTCTGTTCTCGCCTGCCTCTTCGGAGGGTTGATGTTGGTCTACTTGGGCATCGGCGCCTGGCGCACGATGGTCGCAATGGGGATCGGCGGCCTTGTGTGCGCAGTCATTTTTGAGTGGGCCTCCACCCACCTCGGGATCGATGGGGGGGCGTGGAATCCCGCTAAGTTTGACTTCCCCGCCTACAAACACCTCATCATCGGCAGCTTTGCCTTTGGCCTTGTCTTCATGGCGACAGACCCCGTCAGCTCCCCTGACATGAACCTATCGAAGTGGATCTATGGACTGATGATCGGGGCCCTCGTGATCGTCATCCGCGTGATCAACCCCGCTTACCCTGAAGGGGTGATGCTCGCCCTCTTATTTGGCAACGTTTTGGCGCCCCTTTTCGATCACATTTCGCTAAAATCACTCCGCAAACAGAGACTCAAAGATGCACGAAAAAAGCTACACTAACTCCCAGATTGTCCGATTTGTCGTGATCATTTGCCTCAGTTGCGCTTTGATTCTCTCACTTTTGGCGCAAGGTCTAGAAAAACCCCAAAAACGGGCACAGGAGGTCTACCAAGCCAAACAGATGCTCATCGCCGCGCGGCTGCTCACTCCGCGAGGGAATTTTCCCGATGGCTCCCGCGCTAGCGAATCGGAGATCCTCGACCTATTTACAGCGCGCGTGACCCCCCATCTCACCAACGACAAGGGGGACCTTTTCACGTTTGAAGAGGCGGGGATCAACGAGACTGAGTACCGACAAGCTCACAGCAAAACGGGATTTGCCCGCCTCCCCTACAAACTCATTTATATTATCTCGGGCGATGGGGAGATTCCCTACGCCTACGTGATCCCGATCAACGGCTACGGCCTATGGGATGCGATCTATGGATACCTTGCCCTTAGCTCCAACGCCGACACCGTTCTCGGCACAACTTGGTACGATCAAAAGGAGACACCAGGCCTTGGCGCTGAGATCGGATCGGCCGAGTGGCAAGAGCAATTTTACAATAAAGTCATTTTCCAAAAGAATGAGGATGGAGAGACCAACTTTCAAAAGGCCCCGATGGGATTTAACATTGTGAAGACAACCGTTGCCGCAGAGATTGGAGATCGCCCGATCGCTGAGAGCAGTATTGACGGGGTGACGGGAGCTTCAGCGACGATGAAAGGGGTTGCCGAGGCCTACCAAAACTCCCTCACTCCCTACCGCCCCTTTTTGATCAAAGCTCATGAGAAAGAGGCCCAATGAAAAAGCCGTTAAAGAGTCTTTTTTACGAGCAGGTCTTTGCCAACAACCAGATCTTGGTGGCGATTCTCGGCATCTGCTCGGCCCTCGCTGTCACCATTAGAGTCAACGTCGCCATCACGATGGGACTCTCTGTGATCTTTGTGACGAGCTTCTCGTGCGCCTTTGTCTCAATCATCCGGAATAAAACTCCCGATAGCGTCCGGATGATCGCCCAGCTCGCCATCATCAGTCTCTTTGTCATCACAGTCGATCAGTTCCTCAAAGCCTTCTTTTTTGAGATGTCGATCACCTTGAGTGTCTTTGTCGGTTTGATCATCACCAACTGCCTTGTGATGGGGCGGTGCGAGAGTCAAGCGCGCCACATCCGCCCCTTGCCCGCCTTTGTCGACGGCGCAGGGGCCGCGACGGGATACGCCATCGTGCTTCTCGGCGTGGGGCTGATCCGCGAATTTATGGGGTTTGGCTCAATTGCGGGCTTTTCAATAATTCCAGACTCTTGGTATGCTTCGCCGGCACATCCAGATGCCTATATTAATAACAACTTGATGGCTTTGGCCCCCTCGGCTTTTTTTATCCTCGGGCTCTTTATCTGGGTGGCAAACCTTTACACAGGGAAAGATGAATCATGATGGGAGCTTATACCCCCCTCAACTTGGTCGGCTTGGCCATACAGACGATCTTTATCCAAAACATCCTCCTCTTCTACTTTTTGGGGATGTGCTCCTATCTCGCCTGTTCTGCCAAACTCAAAACGGCCAACGGCCTCGGCCTGGCCGTCGTCTTTGTCACCGCCATCTCGGGCACCGCCAACTGGGTCATCAACCACTTTGTCACCGCCCCCGGTGCCCTCAAATGGATCGGCCTGCCCGACGTGAGCCTCAACTTCCTCCAGCTCATCATCTACATCTCGGTCATCGCCGCCCTAGTCCAAGTGCTCGAGATCGTGATCGATAAGTTCAGCCCCGCCCTCTACCGCGCCTTGGGGATGTACCTTCCCCTCATCACCGTCAACTGCGCCATCTTGGGGGCCTCCCTCTTTGCCACCGTGCGCGACTACCCCCTCATCCCCCACATCGTCTACGTGACAAGCGCCGGCCTTGGGTGGTGGCTCGCCATCGCCCTCATCGCCACGATCAGAGAGAAACTCACCTACTCAAACATCGTCCCCGGCATGCGCGGCATGGGGATCACCTTCATCACAACCGGCCTCATTAGCCTCGCCTTTATGGGGTTTGCCGGCATCAGCTTAGACCAAGTGACACTCGACGACACCTACCCCGAAATCGTGAATAATAATGACAAATAACCTTGAAGAACTCAGGAGTGCCGTTAGTTTTTGGCAGGCCCTTTTGGATGAAGCCCTCAAAAATAGCAACGACACCATCGATACACTCATCGATCAAGCGATAAAAGAAGAAGCCCTAGATAAAACAACAATGGATGCTACTATTGAGGAGCGTTTTGAAGCGATTTATACGAATTTCACTATTACAATCCAAATAATCTTCACGGATTATATTAACAAAGCCCCATTAAAAGTCGTCTACCTGATCAATGATCACAAAGCGTATAATGTTAAAGAAAGAACAGCCTCCCCCTCACTTTCTTTTGGCGCTGTCGCTTTTTGTAAAATAGCCGTCGACTCGTTCTTCAAGGGTATTGATATCTCTTTGCCAATGATTACAAATAGTAACAACTGCCTCTCAAATTCAGAGACAATCCACTACCCTATCTCTCTCAGTGAAAGCAAAATTATTGGGCGTTTACGCAGCGAAAACATTGAGCTCACTGATTTAATCCATGAGTCCATTAAGTACGGCCTTAAAAATGGTAATGATGAAAACAGCCTTCAGGTAATGGAGACTAAATTCTCGGAAATTATTGACAATCGCGTTTGTAACAAAGAGTTGCAATTAGCAGGCATAAAACACGCTTCCACTAATATCTTTCGCAACTATTTTGAGTACTACATTAACGCGGAGAAAAACCTTTCAAACACTACCTGATTAAGGCGAGGTACTGAACGTGGTCGAGCAGCTCTGCAAGTGGAGCTTCTTTAGCCACTTTAATCTTAAAAAGCCAACCCTCTGACTCAGGCGCTGAGTTGACAAGATCGGTGTTCTCCTTAGCCCGCTCGTTGACACTCACAACCTCACCTGTAACAGGAGAGCTGATGTCAACCGCGGCCTTTGTTGACTCCAATACTGCGACCTCTTCGCCCGCTTGAACTTGCGTGCCCACCTTAGGGAGCTCAATATAGACAATCTCGCCCAATTCTTTCTGAGCGTGCGCTGTGATCCCCACAAACGCCAGTCCCGACTCGTCGTTGATTTCGACCCACTCGTGGGATTCGGTGAACTTCACAATGACCTCCTAGGTGATAAATGGACTTGCGCCCACAAATTGGGGTGAGACGCAAACTTAAAATCTGTCGATGAATAGATTTGGGGCTCGTCTTTAAAACGGTTGATCCGGTAGCTCAGACCGAGCCGATCGAATTCGGGGGCCGAATACCCAAAGAGACCCGTGCGGTCGATTCGGATGGCCATTTTGTAGCCACTTTTCGTCTCCTCCATTTCTACAGCAAAGGCGCTCGGGTCGGCCATGGGGCGCGATTGGTCGGCGCGGAGCCTCGTGATCTCCCCCGCTTGCACCTGCTGAACCGGGTAAGGGAGGAAAAAGAAATGGTGGCAAAAGCGGCTGAGTGAGCTCGCCCCCTCGATGTCGCGCGTGTCGATAAAGAGCTCAATGGAGTCCCCTTTGGCAAAGTCGGGATAAAGCACCTCGTCGAGGGGCACATCGACATCAAAGACAAAGTATAGGGCCTCCTCCGACCACCCCATCGCCACCTCGGCAAAGACCTCTCGGTCAGAGAGCGTCTCAATGGAAGGGAGCATATGGGCGCAGGTGAGCTTGCTCTTGAGCGTCAGCTCTTTGACGTGAGGGCACGCCGTGACCACCCGCACAAACGATAACGGAGAGACGGGGGGAAGCGCATCAGGCTCCATCACCACCCTCGTTTAAAAAGGTGACAACCTCTCCCTCAGACATGGCTGAGAGCAAGTGATCGAGAACGTGGGCCCGCGCCTCTAGCGCGACAAGCTCCTGCCCCCTCTTCATTGCCTCGCTACTTTCTGCCGAGCCCGCCACCTTGGCGAGAACTTGGAAAAAGTTGGGGTGGCCCTGATCGTCAAAGGTCACCTTTGACCACTCGTTTTCCTTCATGTCAAAGGCCTGCTTAGAGAGAAAACTCATCGGCTTTGAGCGCAAGACATCGACCGTCTCTTTGGAGAGCTTCCACTGCGCAAGAAGAGGGCTCTCCCCCTCCTTGGCAAGGTAGGTGGAACGCTCGTGCATCTTGATCACATCGGCGCGCGCTTTAGCAAAATAGGGATAGAGAAGGTGCTGCGCGTAGAACTTGCTTGGTTGACTTAAGGGGGACCCTTCAAACTTCACACCCTTGGCCTGAAGCTGCTCTTCCAAACTGATGAGAGAGTGCTTCAACATGTGGCGCGCCACCGTCTCTTTCACTAAGTAAAGGGGCTTAAACTCTCCCTTCTCATCCTTGAACAGGGTGGGCTCCATCTGGCGCACTCTCGGATAGGCCGCCTCCAACCGTTTGTCGAGCAAGCGACCCATGACTCCCTCCCGTTTTGCCGCAGCAAACGTGAGGACATCCCCCTCAGTGCCCATGCGCTCAATCACCTCAATCCGGTAGAAGTGATCGTCATCGCCCGAGTAAATGATCGGATCTTGAGCAATGGCCGCCGTGAGCTGCTGGCACAGAGCCTTTCCATCGGTGAGCCCGACAATCGAGTGTGAGGGCCCCTTGAACGGGATGGCGATTGTCGCATCGCTTAGAGGCGCTTTCTCTAAAGCCTCAGTGATCCACTCGGGATAGGCGGTCACCATTAAGCGGCGCGAGAGGTGATCGACCCGATCCCGCTCCACTTGAGAGAGGGCATCGAGCGCCTGAATCCGCTCCTCATCACCCTTGGCTAAGACAGAGGCGAGGGGCTCAAACTTCACGCGCAGAGCCTCCCAGTGGTCATCCTGAACCTGCCACTGGAGCGTTTGCTGCACGCTCAAATTCATAGCAATTTGATTCCGATTAACGCTCGCCATGCGCACCTTGTACTGCGTGCGGCGCAGCTCGTCAGGAATGCCCCCTTCTTTCACACTCTCAGGGGGCGTGAGGGCCCCCTCTTTGCCGCCGAGCGCCTCAAAGTAAAGGGCGAGCTCCCCCACATCGCAGAGCGTTTCAAAGTTAAAATCACTCGGCACCGTGTAATGGGCTAGCGTGATCTGATCGCTCGCAAAGCGGTGGAAATCGGCATACATTAAAGGATCCAAGAACGTCGCGCGCGACGGATCGGAAAGGAGGGTGCGGAAGAGGAGGACATCGCGCCAAACTTTCACTGTCCCCTGCTCACTCAAGCCAATCGCCGCAAACTGATTCTGCAAAAAGCTCCCCATCTCCTCACCGGAAACCTCATCTTTATTCAAACGCGCCTTTAAAACGGTGAACGCGCTTTGAATTAGATCGGCCCGCGCCTCGCCGTAGCTCACCTCATACCCCTGCTCCCTAGCAAAAGCGGCCCCGTTGAGGATCACCTGCGCTGAGAGCTCGACAAACTTTGGCCCAAACCAATCGGTCAGAGTGTGATTACTGAAGAGAGAGAGATCGACCCGATCTAAAGCGCCATCGTGAGGGAGCCACTTGTTCTCCCGCTCCTGCATCGTCAGCACCTGCCGCAAGATGTGAGAAGGAAACTGCGTCTCATCGATATAGAGATCAACCAGGTGGTCGAGGGCCTTTTCATCAACATCCCCCTCATAGCTTTGAACCGCATCGAGGTGGGCGCTCAGATTGGGCATGAACTGCCCCCAGATTGTCCGGGCACTGATCACCGGAGCTTGGGGGTGGGCATAAGGGGTGAACCGCTTGGCCTTCCCTATGCGGACCTCTATATCTTCCCTCATTTCATCAAAATAGTACTTAGAGAGCTCCTTATATAGGCCCGTTGCCAGAAAATCATTGCGCAACACCCCATCGTTGAGCAGGTTAGGGTATCCCCCCTGCTGCATCAGTTCGTAATCTTGCCGATCGGTGGCGAGGAAGCGGACCATCCCCCTCAGTTCGCTCTCTTTGAGCTTCCCTCCCCCTAGGAGGTGCCCAATCGTCCGATCTGGGGCCTTCTTCTGCCCCGCGAAGGAGGAGTAGGTCCCAAAGAAGCTGAATGAGACAAAAATGATGACCGCCACGAAGGCGAAGATGACTTTTTGGTATTTGCGCAGGAGGCCTAGCATATTTCACCCTAAATTTTTCACTTCAACTAGGGTAGCAGAGGGGGTGGTTTCGAGCAAGTTTTTGACGCTGATTCCCTAAGTGGTTGCAAGTCAATAGTTTATTAAAGTCAATAAAATTTACATTATATTCATAATTAATTAATAATATGTTATAATTAAGTTATAATAATATACATAATAAGGAAAAAATATGAGCATTCAAAATACAATCAACCAGTTAGCTAGCTACAATCAAGGCGATCTCATCTCAGTAGATCTTCAGAATTACGGGCACAAAAGCAAGCACACCTCATGGAGCCTCACCAATCTTTGGCATTGGATTGTGGGCACATTTTCCAAAGATGAAGTGGCTAATAGGCTAAACGCATTCTTTTCACGTTCGGACGTTCAAGACCATCTTAAACAAAAGCCCGAATTAGCTGCAGATCTTAAAACACGCTTAATCATCCTCAATGATAAATTTAAGAGTGGGGGCGCGTCTATCAAAAAAACACTAGCTACGTTTAATGCTTGCGCTAAACCCGCCTTGCAGCAAAAGGATATTCCAAACAAAAGGACTTCAGTATCCGTCGCAAAGCAAAAGGTTATTCTAGCCAAAGCTGTTAATGTGAAAAAAGTGCAACACAAAAAAACTCAGTCAAAAAATATTTTTGTAAAATCTCAAATTGAAACACACATATCGAAATTAGAAAAAAAGTATGGCAAATTTTATTCTCAACTGATTAAAAATAATCCATCCTTATCTATAACCGAGCTTTCCAAAGATATTTTGAACGACCGCCCCTCAAAAGGAGAAATCACAGATCGGCTAGATGCCTGTAAAACAAACTTAAGATGGTACGCAAAATATTTCAGTCAAATTGAAGTGTTTTATAATCAATCAATAGATGACGAAGGAGTCAAAGCTCTTGGAGAAGGGACTTGCTTTATGAATAGCTTGAGACGACAAAAGCGTTTGAACAAGGATGTTCCTTTAGACAAGATACGGCTCGGCAGCACTAAATTTTCACAAAATATGCACAAGAAAGCTTATATGCAAGATTCTGGAAAAATAATGGACATTGAGGAAATTTTAAAAAATTTCAAACTCGAACCAAAGGCGTTTTTTAATGCTAACCCAGAAAAGAAGGGCAACATCTACGATAATCTTACAAAAAACAAAGACGCAATTAAAAAAGCGAATGGAGCCATCACAGTTAGTTTAAATGAAAAGGATACTAACGGTGTCGGTCACGCTATAAATATCGTTATTAATAGCAAAGAAGCATGTATTATCGATGATAATATGGGGAAGATTAAGTTCTCTTCACCTAAATCTCTCGCTCGAGGACTAGAAATATACCTGACAAATTTCTATTCTCAGTATGATCAGGTGACCTTCCTAGTTGCGTCTTAATAGGATTTTGCAAAAATCACACGTTGGGCACTTGGTTTCCCCGTAAAGGGACAAGTGCCTTTTTCTTTGCCCAAATCAAAAGGGATACACCGAATCGTCACCCCGTACTTTTTCTGAATGTCTTTCTCCGTGGAGACATCGCCCGCAAAGTGGGTCAGCGCAAAGCCCCCATGGATCTCGGGTTTTTTCTTGTTTTTTGGGGTGAAGAAGGCCTCAAATTCCTCTAAGGTATCGATGGTGTGGGTATGGGCCTCTCTCTCGGCGAGAGCGCGCTCGTAGAGGGCATTTTGGATCCCATCGAGGCGCTCGGTGAGGGAGGCGATGAAGGCGTCGGGGGTGATCATCTCCCGCTCTTTGGGCCCTTTGTTGCGCTGGGTGATGCAGAGGTGCCCTTGCTCGATATCGCGTGGGCCCACTTCGATGCGGACGGGAATCCCCCGCTTGATCCAGCTCCAGGTCTTCTCTCCCCCCCGTAGGTCGCGGGTATCTAGAACGACAGAGATATTTTGGCCACAGTAGATGGTCGCCTCTAGGCGCGATTTGAGCTCCTTGCAGTAGGATAGGACTTGTTCTTTGGTCTCCTCTTTGTGCATGACGGGGAGGATGACGATTTGGTGGGCAGCGACGCGGGGTGGGAGGATCATCCCGTCGTCGTCGCCGTGGGTCATGACGAGGGCGCCGATGAAGCGGGTGGTGGTGCCCCAAGAGGTGGTCCAGCCATACTCTTCTGTCCCCTCTTTGCTCGTGAATTTGATCTCGGAGGCCTTGGCGAAGTTTTGTCCAAAGAAGTGGGAGGTGCCACACTGGAGGGCTTTGCGGTCTTGCATCATCGCTTCGATGGTGTAGGTGTTGACGGCCCCGGGGAAGCGCTCGGCTTCGCTCTTCTCCCCTTTGATGACGGGAAGGGCGAGGACCTCTTTGGCAAAGGTAGCGTAGAGATCGTGCATGAGGAGGGACTCTTCGACGGCCTCTTCTTTGGTGGCGTGGACGGTGTGCCCCTCTTGCCAGAGGAATTCGGCGGTGCGGAGGAAGATGCGGGGGCGCATCTCCCAGCGGACCACGTTGGCCCATTGGTTGATGAGGATGGGGAGATCGCGGTGGGACTCGACCCATTTGGCGAAGGTGGCGCCGATGATCGTTTCAGAGGTGGGGCGGACAATGAGGGGCTCGTCGAGCTCGCCACCGGGGATGAGCTTTCCGTCGGGCCCTTGCTCTAGGCGGTGGTGGGTGACGACGGCGCACTCTTTGGCAAAACCCTCGACGTGGTCGGCCTCTTTTTGGAGGTGGCTAAGGGGGATAAAGAGGGGGAAGTAGGCGTTTTCGTGGCCGGTCTCTTTGAAGCGCTTGTCGAGTTTCCCTTTGAGGGTCTCCCAGATGCCGTACCCCCACGGCTTGATCACCATGCACCCGCGCACCGGGCTATTTTCGGCGAGGTCGGCCGCTTTGACGACCTGTTGGTACCACTCGGGGAAGTCTTCGTCTCTTAATGGGGCAATGGCGCGTTTCATGATAATCCTTGTTGAAATGTTGTGATCAAGCGCTCCTTGATGGTCTCGCGGAGCAGCGAGAGTTGATCGGGGGTAAAGTCTTGGGGCAGCAGGGTGTGGGTCGTCTGGCTCATCGCCTCCATCACCCCCCCTTGCCGCTTGAGAACCTGGGAGAGGAGGGCAATATCGGGCGGGGCGATGGCGATCGACCCCTGGTGCAAAAAGCCCTGTTTTTTTCGCCTTTGGGCCGCGCCGGCGACCTTCTTGCCCTCAAGCATGACGTCGTAGATGGTGGGCTTGGCGTAGCAGTAGTGTTGGCAGTCGGGGGCCTGTGGCTGGGGGTCTTGGGGGAGGAGCTCGCACCTCCCTTGGATCAAGGGTTTGATCGCGGCGATCACCCCCCGGTTGACAAAGGCGTAGTTATCTAAAGTATTTTTTGAATAGGCGGGGTGATCGGAGGGAATCAGGACCGAAAAAGCGAGGTCAAAGAGGTGAAATACGATCCCCCCACCTGTGGGGCGACGGGCGATATCGAGCCCTAAGTCCTCAACCTTATTGAGTTCAAAAAAATCGCCCGGTTTGATAAAATAGCCGTATGTCGCGCTCGGCCTCTCCCACTCATAGAGGTGCAGGATGGGGCCATCGCCCGGCTGCAAAGAGTCTAAAAGCTCCTTGTCATAGGCCATATTCTCTCTAGCCGATTGCTTATTTGATGCTATGATCTTCCACATAATTCCTTAGGAGAGAATAACAAATGATAGAATTTGAGAAAAATCATTTCTCCCCTTATAGTCAGGTTAGGGCGTGAATCACTAAAAGGATAATAAAAATTATGTTTGATAAGTTTACTAATCGAGCCAAACAGGTCATCAAATTGGCTAAAAAAGAGGCTCAGAAGCTCAACCATAATTACCTCGGCACCGAGCACATTCTCCTCGGCTTGCTCAAGCTGGGCCAAGGGATTGCCGTCAATGTCCTCCGGAATCTCAATATCGACTACGACACAGCCCTCTCAGAGGTGGAGCGCCTGGTGGGCTTTGGTCCCGAGATCCAAGTCTATGGGGACCCCGCCCTCACGGGAAAAGTGAAGAAAGTCTTTGAATTTGCCAACGAAGAGGCGACCGCCCTCAATCACAATTACGTCGGCACCGAGCACCTCCTTCTCGCTCTTCTGCGCCAACTCGACGGCGTCGCGGCGCAAATTTTGGAAAACTTAAGCATCAATCTTAAGGACGTGCGCAAAGAGGTCCTTAAAGAGCTCGAAACCTTTAACCTCCAACTCCCTCCGATGGGAATGTCCCCCGGTCAGATGGGGCAAGGGCAGACCAATCGCCCCGAGTCCCGTCCCGGCGCCCCGGCGCAAGGTGGCGACAAGACCCCAGCTCTGCGCGCCTACGGTCACGACCTGACTGAGCTCGCCCGCGAAGGGAAACTCGACCCGGTCATCGGACGCTCACACGAGGTGGAGCGGCTCACACTCATCCTCTGCCGCCGCCGTAAAAACAACCCTGTCCTAATTGGTGAGGCGGGCGTCGGTAAAACAGCCATTGTCGAAGGGCTTGCCCACGCGATTGTCCGCGGCGAAGTGCCCGATAATCTCGCGCAAAAACGACTCATCACGTTAGATCTCACCCTCATGATTGCCGGCACTAAGTACCGGGGTCAGTTTGAAGAGCGGATCAAAGCGGTCATGGACGAGGTGAAAAAGCACGGCAACATCCTCCTCTTTATCGACGAGCTCCACACCATCGTCGGAGCGGGCGCGGCTGAAGGGGCGATCGATGCCTCCAACATCTTAAAACCAGCCCTTTCCCGCGGCGAAATCCAGTGTATCGGCGCCACCACCATCGACGAGTACCGCAAGCACATTGAAAAAGATGCCGCCCTAGAGCGCCGCTTCCAAAAAATCATGGTCTCTCCCCCATCGATCGATGAGGCGACCGAGATCTTGATGGGCCTTAAGAAGAAGTACGAAGCCCACCACAAGTGCATCTACACCGACGCCGCCGTGATGTCGGCTGTCTACCTCTCCGATCGCTACATCAGCGGCCGCTTCCTTCCAGATAAGGCGATTGACCTCATCGACGAAGCGGGGGCAAAAGCCCGCATCTCAATGATGCACCAGCCTCAAGATATCACCCAGTTTGAAGGGGAGATCGAGACGCTGCGCCAGGCGAAAGAGGAGGCGATTGGCCACCAAGAGTACGAAAAAGCGGCCAAGCTCCGCGACAAGGAGAAAACGCTGCGCGAGAAACTCCAAGAGCTCCGCCTAGAGTGGGAAAAGAGCAAAGAGGAGCACCAGGTGATTGTCGATGAAGACGACGTCGCAGCGATCATCGCCAAGCAGACTAAGATTCCAATCACCCGCATCACAGAGGGTGAAGCGGCCAAAGTGCTCAAGATGGAAGAGCACCTCAAGTCGACCATTGTGGGACAAGATGATGCCCTCAATATCGTCTGCCGCGCCATCCGCCGATCCCGCGCCGATATCAAAGACCCCAACCGCCCCATTGGCGCCTTCCTTTTCTTAGGGCCGACGGGTGTGGGAAAAACGTTACTGGCCCGCGAGCTCGCCACCAATATGTTTGGCGATGCCGATGCCTTAATCCAGGTCGATATGTCCGAGTACATGGAGAAGTTTGCCGTGAGCCGGATGACGGGATCCCCTCCGGGGTACGTTGGCCACGAAGAGGGGGGACAGCTCACCGAGCAGGTGCGCCAGCGCCCTTACTCTGTCGTTCTCTTTGACGAGGTCGAGAAGGCTCACCCCGACGTGATGAATATCCTTCTACAGATCCTTGAAGAGGGGCGTTTAAGCGATAACTTGGGCCGCAAGATCGACTTCCGCAATACGATCATTATCATGACCTCGAACCTCGGCTCTGACCTCATCCGCCGCACCACTGAGGTGGGCTTTGGGGTGCAGCAAGAGGGTCTGCCCGACTTTAAGACGATGCAGGAGCGGATCGACAAGGCTGTGAAGAAACACTTTAAGCCTGAGTTCCTCAACCGTATCGATGGGGTTGTGATCTTTAAGGCCCTCGATAAGACGCAGCTCACCCACGTCGCTGATCTTGAAATCAAGAAGCTCCAGAAGCGCTTGGAGCGCACACCGATCACGATTGATGTCTCTGAGGCCGCTATGGATTTGATTGTGACGAAGGGGTATCAGCCTGAGATGGGAGCGAGACCGATACGGCGCCGGATTGAGACCGATATTGAGGATCATCTGTCTGAGGTTGTCCTGTCTGACCCTGATACGGCGCGCAATATAGTCATTGACGCTGCAGACAACGAGCTCACATTTGACGACCAGGTCCAGGAAAAAGAGAGTAGCGACTCGGAGGCTGGAGAGCTGGCGTCGTCGCAACCTGAAGAGTCTTAGTTTCAAGACGGGGGTCCAAAATGGCTGCGCCTAGCGGCCTCCTATTCGCCTTGCGGGTTCACACACCCGCGGCGGACTCATGCGGGGACCACTATCCTTTGCCCTTTTGAACCGTAGAGCGCAAATTCTTGCGCAATTTTCCAATTTTTACACTGTGAGTTTTTCTGTGCGATGCAACGTCGGCTCCCAGGCGCGAATGAAATCAAGTAAATCAATTTTGTCTGGCTGCTGCTTTAGAAAGTCGAGGGCGCGCGGATCATTCGAAAGATGGGCAATCTTTGCCAGCAAATGAAGGTGCCGCTTGTCATTGGACGAAAAGAGGAAAAATAGGACGGAAGTGGGCTTCCCATCGAGCGCACCCCAGTCAATGGGCTTCTCGAGAAAGGCGACCGAGATCACCTCCTGAGCCCGCTTAAAGAGAAAGTCGCGCGTGTGGGGCACGGCAATGCCGTTGGAAAAGGCGGTCGGCATGAGGCGCTCGCGGTCTAAGAATAGCTCGGTGATCACCTCGGCATCGTAGGAGAGGGGGTCGGCGATCTTTATCAGCGCATTGCTGATGATCTCCTCCTTGGTCTCACCTAGGGGCTCCTTGAGGAGGACGCCGCGGTGGATGGCGCGAAAGAGGCTGAACTGTTGCGAGCCGGGCACCACGCCCCCCTTCTCTTCAATCAAGGGGGAGGCGAGCATCCACTGCTCGATCTCCATGCGGGTGAAGCGGACCTCGTTGTTGAGGCGGTAACAGGGGATATTCCCCGTCTCAATCCACTCGTTGACGGTGTCCTGAGAGACATTTAAAAGTTCTGCCACATCTTTTATTTCTAAATCCATCGATGACCTAAAAGGTTAGTTCTCCTTCACTTTAACAAAAAAAGATGATTTTAATCTGCAAAGAACTTGAGAACTTCGGATGGCTCTGTCGCTTCAAAGATGGCGCGCCTCCGATCGGCGTGTTTAATGATCGCGGTGAGCTTTGAGAGGATCTCGAGGTACTCCCCTTGCCGCTTTGAAGGGCCCCCAATCATCAGGATGAGTCGGACGGGCTCTCCATCGAGGGCATCCCAGGGCAGGGGCTCCCCCTTCTGCACACCAATGGCGATGAAGAAGTCGTCGTAATCGTCGAGCTTGGCGTGGGGAATGGCGACATTCATCCCAATGCCAGTGCTCACGATCTGCTCGCGGTGCAGCAAAGCCTCAAAGAAGCGCTCTTTGGACTTGAGCTTCCCCTTGCTATCGAGTGTTTGAATGAGCTCTTTAAGAGCAGCGTCCCGATCGGACGCGTCGATAAAAGTGATCAGTTCGGGATCGAGATAGTGATTGATGGGAAAGCTGAGCTCAGCCCCCCCTCGACTCTTGCGATCCCGTCTAGACGGTAAACATTGATCTTTAATGCGTGCCAGTATGGCCAAAACCACCCTCTCCTCGCTCGGTTGATGCGAGCGCTTCTGTTTGTGGAACAAATGTTGCGCGGTTGACGGGTTGCAAAATAGCCTGAGCAATCCGCGTGCGCGGCTCTACGGTGAATGGAACATCTGAGAGATTGATCAGTATCACCCCAACCTCCCCTCTATAATCGCTATCGATTGTGCCAGGGGTATTGAGAACGGTGATTCCGCTCCTTAGAGCGAGGCCGCTCCGTGGGCGCACTTGGATCTCATACCCTTTGGGGATGGCAAAGCGCAACCCTGTGGGCACTAAAACGCGCTGCATGGGGGCGATTGTAAGGGGTGACTCTATGGCCGCGCGCAAATCGGCGCCGGCAGCCTCCTCACTTCCATAAGTGGGGAGAAGATCGTTTGACTCACACTGTGTGGGGACTTCGATCGTCGACATGATCAATGACCTCTTCATTTTCCGACGTTACTGATATCAAATCTTTGAGTTTTTTGGAAAGGATTGGTTCACTATCCTGTGATTTTTTTTTCGGATCCATCAAAAAATCGATGAAAAAGGCGATTTTGCCCTTAAGCTGTGAGCGGGAGACGACACAGTCGATCATCCCCTTTTCCAAAAGAAATTCTGAGCGCTGCGCCCCTTTTGGGAGGGTTTGGCCAATCGTCTGCTCGACCACCCGAGGGCCAGCAAAGCCAATCAAGGCATCGGGCTCGGCGATGATGATATCGCCCAGCGAGGCAAATGAGGCCGTGACACCCCCTGTTGTGGGGTTGGTCAGCACTGAAATATAGGGGAGGCCTGCCTTGGCATGGCGCCCGAGGGCCGCCGACGTCTTGGCCATCTGCATCAAAGAGAGGATGGACTCTTGCATCCGGGCCCCTCCAGAGGCCGATACGATCACAAGAGGGAGAGTGTGGGCTGTCGCGTACTCGATGATCTGGGTCAAACGCTCACCTGCCACAGACCCCATCGACCCCCCCATAAAGGAGAAATCTAAGATACCCAAGGCCACGGGGCGCTCGGCAATCAAGCACGTCCCGACAAGGGCCGACTCGTCCCGCCCTGTCTTCTCTTGAGCCCGCTTGACGCGGTCCATGTAGGGCTCCTGATCGACGAAATCGAGGGGGTTGGCCGTCTTGACATCGCCCGCCCGCTCCTCAAAGGTCCCCTCATCGGCGAGGAGATTGAGGCGCTGCAAACCCGACAGACGGTAGTGGTAGTCACACTTTGGGCAGCAGTTAAAATTTTCATTTAACTCATTAGCGTGAACCATCTCGAGACAGTTCGTGCATTTGACCCAACCGCTAAACCCGTCTTTTTTAGTGGTTTGCACCTTAATTTTTGGCTTACTTCGGGAAAATAACCCCATACACCCTCTTTTGTGGCATAAAATGCGAAACACAATGATACCATAGCGCTTCTTATATTACCAAATATTGGGGGCCATGGCCCCCATGTGCAATTTCTATCTAATTGGTTTTCAGCAGTTTAAGCGTTATTATAGCGCTCTTCCACGTTCTTCCAATTGACCACTTTCCAAATATTTTTTAGATACTCGGGGCGGGCATTTTTGTACTGCAAGTAGTAGGCATGCTCCCACACATCGATCCCAAGAAGGGGGATCGCCCCTCCCATGAGGTGGACGGGGTCCTGGTTGCAGGTGACGACAATGCCCAGCTCTTTTTTCTTAGGCCATTTGACGAGCCAGCCCCAGCCAGACCCCTGGAGAGGGCCCGCTTTGCCGTTAAAGGTCTCTATAAGGGCCTCTAAAGAGCCGTAAGTCGCCACGATCGCCTCCATAAGGGGCCCTGTGGGAGGCTCCCCTCCCCCTTTCCCCACGGGAGCTAAGTTAGTCCAGAAAATCGAGTGGTTGATGTGCCCCCCGCCGTTGAACTTGATCGCCTTGAGAAGGGCTGTCATTGCCCCTAAGTCTCCACTCGCCTCGGCCTTCTCGTAGGCCTCTAGAGCCTCATTGAGCTTAGTCACGTAGGCGTTGTGGTGCTTTTGGTGGTGCAATTCCATGATCTCGCGGCTGATGACGGGCTCTAGGTCACCGTAGTCATAAGGGAGATCGGGTAGAGTGTGCTTCTTGGCCATTTAGGTCCTCCAAAAAAAATTTCTTTGAACCCGCCAGTATAGGGGCTCGCCCAATAAAAGGACAATCCGCTTTTGCACACCCCGCTATTTCAAGATATTTTTATTATTTTTAATTTGTTTCATTTTATTCCACATTAATATAAAATATACCTGTCAAAATTAAAAAAAGGGTGCTACATGGAAGCTACAATTAGTAATTCAGGAAGAAATAATTTATCTCAAAATATCAAGGAAGAGCGCAATCCTAATTCGATGCAAGAGGTAAATCCCTCTAATTCAATCGATTCAAAAGTCATGAAATACGCTTATGATTTTTTTATCTTTATTCCTCTTATTATTTGGAATACAGCAAGGCTTACCTATAATGTGATTGTACACCTCACGGATGCTGTGTTAACAACTGCATTTCATGCTGCTATCGGTGTCGCTATTGTTGTAGGCGCTGTCGCATTCACAGCACTTGGTGTAGTTCTAGGCGGGTCATTGCTTTGTGCAAAGCTTACCTACAACGCACTTAGATTGGCGGTTTTGATTGCCCTAGCCCCAATTTGGATAGGCAAGAAAACCTATGAGGACCTTGTATCAAATACGAGTAACAACATCTTCAACCTCGAACGTGTCGACTTTAGCAAAGAAAACTATTTGTGGACAATCTGGTCCGGGAGCGACGATACAGAGTCACTTGAGATTGACAATGAAAATTCAGAAAGCAGCATTGTTGTTAATGAAGGTACAGATCAAACTGACCCGGTGTCCACAAAGTTAAAAGTCTCAAAAATTGCACTGCCAGCTATCCTAGTTCCCCTTGTTGTGTGGAATACGTCAAAATTTGCCCTCAATGCAATCTGGCATGTCACTGATGCTGCACTCACAACAGCCCTTATTGTTGGAGGTCTTGCGGGGGGAATCCCCAAAACAGCATTCGTGGTTGGCGGCTTGTTGATTATCGATGCAGCTATTTTAGCGGCTAAGCTAACATACAATACCCTGAGAGTCTCTGCTTTAGTCATTGGATCTCCCGTTTTGATTGTAATGGAGACCTACTCCAACACCAAAAATCCAGAAAGTCGATTCACAATGGGTCGTCTTGATTTCACCGTAGAGAACAAGCTGTGGACTTATATAGATGGTTACAAGAGTGCAAAAAATTTCGCTTCTGCTGTTTTCTCACAATATTCAAAGACGTCAGATTAAAGAAACTGAAGACAATTAACGCCTCAATCATTTCGCTGGAAAAAAAGCGAAATTGGGTGCAATTAGGGTCTTAGAGGATGTCCCGAAGTTAGTTGAAACTAGAAATTGAAAAGTGTGGCTCCGGCTGTCAAAATGACAGCCTAAGTTTCAACCAAAAAACAAAGGAGCCACGATATGAATCGTACAAGAAAAGAC